>Ga0072500_142307_pt1 | contig 94839 bp, 77 predicted proteins | sample GBScelen77Swater_FD_63803 | JGI IMG/M metagenome (GOLD analysis project Ga0072500, IMG submission 63803) | Hot spring microbial communities from Great Boiling Spring, Nevada - cellulolytic enrichment S 77C v2 (version 2) | ecosystem: Environmental > Aquatic > Thermal springs > Hot (42-90C) ...
CTTTTCCAACTTTTCCTCGTGGATTGAAAAGCAAATTTCTTGAGTGCTCATAACACACGCTTGCCTGCTGTTTTGTTGCTGCGACATCGCAACTCTCTAATCTTTCGTATGTGAGAGCAAATAACACTTGTAATGCAGCAATCCCCATCGTTTTCCCGCTTTTGCGTGCCGCAACAACTACAGCAGTTGTTGTGTCCTGATTGTAAATGCGCCACAAAACATCCAAAGGGGCTGAGTGCCCAGGACACACTGCTGTGCTGGGAATAGTGACCCCAAACAAGTTGTATAGCATCGCTGCAAACTCTCGCTTTGTCGCAGGTTTGGGTAAAGGAGCAACAGTCCCTCTAAAATACCTCTTACCCATTTGTGTAGCACACCTCCAGTGTGTGCCTTTACCTCCCTCTTAATTTTAGCACAGTGTGCAAACTTGCAAGTTGCAGTCTACCCCCTAAGGGTTCGGGGGCAACTGGAGGTTTGCTGCAAGGGTGTTTACAAATTTGGGAGTTTGTGCTATAATATAAGTGGAAATGGGTGGTGCGGGGGGGAACCTATGTGGGCAGTGGACGAGAATTGGGGTGGCTCTAAAAAAACAAGAGGAGGGATAATGTATGAAGAAGATGTCGTTCACCGCACAAGCAGTAAAAAACGAAATACATTTCTCTTGCGTCGCATCTATGTGTGAGGTGGTTCGGCAACAATTGCGGGTTACCTTTGATGGTGTCTGCTCTTTCATTGAGGAGCAACCGCCAGAAGTTCGCCATCAATATTATAAAGCGCTCGGAGAATTAATCCGAGCAATCTCCAGTGAAATTTTAGAGTATGTAGATGTTCGTTCAGTTGAATTGTCAACGATGCAAGATTAGCGAGTTTAGTGAGTAAATAGGAGAGGAACCTATGAGGGTAGTGGGCATCTCTGGCGGGCGTGGGGGTTATTTTATGTAGGATGAAAGTTTGTAGTGTAGGAAGTTGTGGATTTGCCCAGCATCAATCAGCATTGCGCACCAAGGATTACTGTTTGTGCCGCTGAAATGTAAGAACATTTTCCCTCCAGCCTTGTAGAGTGTAGGGGGGGAGAGTTTTATACATTTGTTTACAACTTTTATATTTTTGTTCTCATTATTTGCACGATGAGGGAATAGAACTATGTATGCGTTTGCTTGTGTGAAAAAAACGATAAACAGAGGGTGTTCCCCGTGCAGGGTGGCGTGCGCTTCTAATTTTTGCAACGCAAAAGTTGAGAGTTTGTATACTTTTTGTGATGTTACTTTCATTTGAACATGAAAGGTGCCGTTTGTTGCATCTTCTGCAGATAACCCCGCCCCGCTGCGGGGGAAGGGGTGAAATGAGAGCATCTCCAATTTCTTTCTTTCACGCTTTATGTGATTCATCCTACTTTCTACCCCCAGCGTTCACTTTTTGCAACACCATGCGTCGCACGCACCTTTGCCACTTATCATTCCCCACATCATAAGATTTCACCCACCGCCACTCACGAGGGAGAGTTGTAACATCTTGTGTGCTTTCCCTGAGTTGCTTTGCGTAGTTGTTGATTTCATCTTCAGTTTTGTAAAGTAAATCTCTCAACCCAACAATGTGAGGGACATCATCTAAGTAGGATGCATACAACAGAAAGAGATTTTCCACTCCTTCCCTGCCCTGCGCTTCGTAAATTTTGAGTATTCTGTTCAAGTTCTTCACAGCGTTCACGCCCTCTAGGTAAAGGGGGTTTTTCATTTTGACAAGCCTGTTGCCCCCTTCCATTGCCCCCTGCACTACAATTCCTTCCCAGTTTGCGTGCTTTGCTTGCTTTACTTTCTCTAATGCCTCTAGTGCGCTAACGATGAGATACTGTTGAGGCAACATCAGGGGGGGAGGGAGTTCATTATCTTTGAACAATTCAACTGCAGGTATCAATTCTAAGTCGTCTAACTTTCTCACATAAAGAAGCACTAATGCTTGTAAGTCACCATAACTCACCATTCCAGGCTGGCGGTGTTCTGGGTGAATGAGTTCGCAAATCAGCGTCCATTTACCTTCTCCGAAAGAGGCATTCAGTTTGGGAATTACAGCATTCGTAAGTGCAGAGTTTGCTAATTTGAACGCAGTTATTGCTGCATCGCTCCAGATGCGCCAGCGGGATGCGTATGTGATTTCCTTGCGCAGCGGGTGGAAGAAGACTTGTATCATAACACCATCCACTTTTTCTGTAGCGCTGCGTAGCGGCCAGTTTGCGATATTAGCAAGGGATGTTTCTTCGTTTTCTTTTACATTGAAAAATTTATGCAGGGGGAGAGAAACCAACTCCCCGCTGGGGGTGAAAACCACCCCACGGCACACCCGCAAAAATGGAGTCCACTGCAGCCCTTCGTTGTGCAAAATCATCGCTGTAGCATCTTTGTAGTTGAGTAACACTAAATCGTATTCATGATTAACCCATACCATTCTTTCCAGCAAATCGTCATTGTAACCGCTAGCGCTAGCATCGTTGTTCAGAATGTAGTGTTTCACTGCCTCTAGTCCTTTGCGCAACTCGTAGAGTGTCATCTCCCATCACCAGCGTTAATTTTAACGCACACTTTACGAATCCGCAAGCGATTGAGGGATGTATTTACAAACTTAGGAATTAGTGTTAAAATACAAGGAGCGGTAGGTAATGTATAATTTGTTTGGGGGGATATGGGATGGAGAACATGCAATCAGAAGTGAAGCAACCCGTGCCTTTGCAGGGGGAAAGTGAAGAGCAACCCCCAGCGGGTGGGGGGGAGAAACTGGAGCGCAGAGTTTTCGCCATCGCCTCAGCACCTATTTTGGGGTTTAAAATGAAACTTGAAAGAGAATTCCCCGCTCCAGTGAAGTTTTTAAGTTTGCAAGCAATACTCAGAGTGAGAGAGGGACAAGATGCAACATCAAATTTTGATTATGCAGGGTTCACTTCGGTGGTGGCGATGGCGGGAGAAAAGCGTGAAGGACAACTTGAGCATGTTGCTAAGGTTTATACATTCCACTTTCCCCCCATTTTGCCCCATCATGTTCAAATTGAAATTCTTTACATACTGCTGACTTTCGTTGTGCTTTCCTTCCGCAGGATGGGGATTGTGCCTCACATTCACTATGTCCCTTTTACCGACACACTTTCTTTGGTTGTGTATGATAAAGAGGAAGGAGAAGATAGGCAAGTTGTATGGGAAGTGATTTTGCCTTTTCGTGAACTGATACTTGAACCCACTGAAGAGCACACTTTCATAACCTACAGACGGGGGAAAATAAGGCTGGTGATAGCAAAGTTTTGGGAGTTACCTGCATTTGCGCATGATGATTAGCCCACTTCAGCGGGGACAAGCGCTGCTCGTTGTAGAACAGCGTTGATGTCAGCATTGAACTTAGTGAAAGCAGTTTCCACTGCTGAGCGTAGTGCTTCGTAAATATGTTGCCCCATTCCTAACTCTGCAGAAAAACTTTCACTGTGAATCCTTCCCGCAGCAGTTCGCAACATTCCGTTTTCATCTTGCTGCACTACCACATCATACCCCCACAGGGGGGTAAAACTTACTTCCCCATTTCGCTCTGCTACTTTCACCCCAAGCCACCCCTTGCCTCGCAGTGGAATTTCCACCCCTTCTGCCTCTTTGATGGAGAAAGTAACTGTTATGTAGTAAGTATCATTACCTGCGCTCTCTTTTGCCTTTTTGAAATCCCTAAACAACTTTACCTCCTCTTCAACCTCAAATACTCTATACTCTTCCCTGATGCTGTCCTCCAGTTCGCCAACCACCCGCACGAGAATTTCTCCCTTTCTTTCACCAAACATTCGTGCAACCAGCGCCTTCACTACTATAGCAACTCTGTCTATAAAATCCAAATTATCAATGATGTATTTTCCTCTCATGAGCGGGCTTCCCTCCCACAATTACCTTTACCTTCTCAAATTTAGCCCTCTTCTACATGGAAGGAAACTCCGCTCAGCGCTTCTGCTATGCGCAACATTGTATCCCTCACATCGCTGGACGGAACTGGATGTTTTGGTATGAGGGAGTGGAGTGGGGGCATTTCATCTTCTGCAAAAATTTGAATAGTATCGGGGGTGGCTGTGCTGTGAGTTCGTATGCTTGCACTCTGTTCATCTAAGTATTCTCTTTCTGCTCTTGCTGCTGTAAGTGCTAACAAAATCAAAATATAAGGCTCATCCAGCAAGGTGGGGGCGGAGATGTTTACCCCTGCTGACAGCGCAGAGTATGCAAGATTAGCGACAAATGCAATCTCATCTAAGTCTGAATTGCTTAAAGTTGTTTGCTTGCCTTTTTGTCTCAAATTTTGAAGCAGGTGTTGTTTTAATTTTTCAAGTTCTTCATGCAGAATTGCTTGCCCCTCATTAGTTAGCCCGTTCAGTGTTAAAATTAAGTTGACAAGCCTTTGCTGCAAGAGGGGGTTTAGTGTTTCTACATTGAGTTCTTCCCCCTCTATTGTGTAAATACTTTTTATGCCATCTTTTATGATAGATTTGAAAACAAAATCAGAGGGGATGTTGATGTGAAGTTTCCCCCCCGCTGTTGGCGGTTGGAGTTTCGCTTTCGCCATCAGCGCTAACACTGTCCGCAACCGCAGGGGGGAAAAGTGCACAATCAGTTTCACTCTCTCATCTCCTATGGTCAACTCAAGAGGCGCACTAACCCCAAAAATCAACATAAGCGGGTTTATCTTCATTCCTTTTCAACCCCCAAGGGTTGATGAATCGTGACGACCCAGGCTCGCAGTTTATTTTCATCCTCCAGCGGTTCGGGGGAAGGAACTAAACAAACAGCAATAAGAGGCTCAAGCACCCCAACAATGAACTCATCTGCGGTTCCATATGTGCGTTGCAAAATTTCTAACGCCTTGGGTATATACTTTGCAACTTTCTCCCAGAACACATCTAAGTTTTCGTTTATTCCAAAGTATATGAGAGCGATGTGCAGCGCCTCGTGTGCGCAGGTTCCTTTTAATACTGCGTCCGAAACAAGCGCTTTCGTTGCTAATCTGACAAAGAATTTGTGAACTCCTGTGTCTTCATCAAGTTTCACTGTAGTTTCAGCATAACAATCCTCTCTTTCATCTAAAGTTTCATCTATCTCTACTTTCAACTCCAAATCCGAGGGGGATAACTGAAAGACATACTCTAACACATGCCACAGATGCCTTGCCGCTATTTGCTCTAAAGTTTTCTTTATTTTCCTGCCTGATGTTTTCTTGCGCAAGTGTGTTCACCCCTACATGAAAATTAGCCTCACCGCCCGCTAGAGGTGGGGTAGGGGTGGGTGGAAGGGAACCTATGGGGCTTGAGGTCACCCTCATGCGGGGGAGAGCCCCACATGAGAGGCGCCCTTTAAGGCCTGTGGGCACAGGCCCCGTGCCTGCTGGGGGAGAGCCCGCTCTCCCCATCGCAGGGTGCTACTTTAAACTTTTTCCACTGCCCACATAGGTTCCTCCCGCACTTGTAGCAAAGTGTGTAGCCCACTGCCCTCATAGGTTCTCCCCGCACCACTTACCTCCTAGATTTACTAATTTACTGTCCAGGCCCACTGCCCTCATAGGTTCTCCCCGCACCCACCCATTTCCACTTATATTTTAGCACAAATTGTTGATTTTGTAAACACCTTTGCAGCAAACCTCCAGTTGCCCCCAAACCCCTAGGGGGTAGACTGCAACTTGCAAGTTTGCACCGAGTGTGCTAAAATTAAGAGGGAGTGAGAGAATTATGATTTACATTTTGCAGTATAGAGCGCACTTACCTCCTAGATTTACTAATTTACTGTCAGGCGGATTTAATGTTTGGCGCAGTTACGCAAATTTTGGGGTATCTTACAGAGCGCTAGCATACGGCACAGTTCAAACTGAAACAGATTCTATTCCCGCTGGGTTTTTGTTTGAATATGACACATCTCCATTTCTTAAAAGTGACAATGATGAATACATTTCGTTTTTGAAAGAGATATTTAATGAGAGAGATTTTCACATTCCTGACCCCCGCTGGAGGGTGTTTGTTTTTCAACCCATCGCTTATTACGGGGCGGGGTTTTTCTTTGATTCAGTGCACAAAACTCCAGGTTTCGCTGGGTTAGATGTTTTCTTCTCAACAGTTCCCCCAGCAGAGGAGGGCAAACCTTGGTGGGGGGAGTATTACGACCCAGTAGTGGAGCATCTTTACAACCCCCCGCCTGAGGTGGCGTTTGCAGAAGATGAGAGAAGTTATCTTTACACACAAAACTTTCAAGACCCTCGTGTTGTGTGCCCTGCGCTTATCCCCTCCCACCTGTGGGATAAATTGCGATTTTTCATTAGATTTTTTGATACAGTTTACATCTTCAAACCTACTGAGTATGCAAGAAGAAGATACTACAGACTAGTTGAAGATGAATTCCCTGGCTGGATGCGCAAACTCCAGGGGCTTTCATGGTTGCAGGAAGTTGATATTCCCAAAGAGGCAATAAATTTACCATACACGGGGGCGGGGGCGTTTTTCACTGCAAGTCTTGGAGAAAACATTGGGGTTTGGGTAAAAAGTGAGGGTGAGGGTAGGGAAGTTAGTGCTGGGGATGAGATACTTCCCACCCCATCCTACTATCCTGCTGCACTACAGAGTGCTACGCATGCTGCGCATCTAAGCAGAGGGCGGTGGCGCTATTCCCCCAACAGTGGATATTGGCCACCTCCCGACCCACCCACCTGGTGGGATGTGGGGGGATTTTCTGTAGTGAAAGTAGGGCCGTCGTTGTTGCACTATTTAACATATCTACGATATGATGGCACTGAAGAAGAGTGGTGGGATGCTACGCTCAAGGATGGGGCTCAAACTCGTGTGTTTGCAGAATTTACTACGGGGTATAGAGACAATCAGGGAAATTGGATTATGCCCCCCCTTGTGGGGGCGGAGAGCCCCCTCTTGGTGTGGCATGGCACCAGTGGAGATTTCATTTTGGGGAACATAGATACTGAAGATGTTGATGCTGAAAACAAAACAATTGTGGATTTGTGTGGACAAGAAGTTTACGAGGGCAATTATGGGGGGATAGAATACAAAGTTATTCATGCTCTCACTGCAGTAGTTAGAATTTCAATTTCATCTTTCAAGAGGATAAAAGAGGGTGCAAAAGTGTATGCACCCCCCGACCCCGCTCAGATGGCGAAAGCGCTCCATCCGTGGATGGAGTTAGTTGATGTTGCATCTTTTCCTTACAGGAAATTTTTGATGAAACACAAAAGAAAATTGCATTACAAGCCAGAGGATATGAACAGGCATGTGAGAGACATAAGAGCACCCACTACTTTGGTCACTTCGGGGGGCACAGAGAAACTGGGAGGCGTATCGTTTCATGTTGCTACTCTTCCCACGGGGGAATCATCAAATGTAACTGCGTGGAGCACTGACCCTAACAAGTCTTTGGGTGCAAATTCGTTTGTTGACAATCTCTCGTGGGAGTATGAAGAAACTGATGTTGGGGATAGTATCCGCCCGTGGGTGGATGCGAATTTGCTGCCCACAGTGGAGAAGGGGCTCTCTTACTTACGAGAGGCTTTTCGTAAGAGGGGTTATGTTGGGAAGGTGGGGGTTAATCACGATATGGTTTGTTGGCAAATTAAAACTTTGAAAGGTTCCCCTAGGGACGATTTGCCTCTCACTTTGACATCAAAGAAAGAGATAATAACCCTTGGAGAGTATGCAAGGAAGGTTGGGTTTGCAGTTACTGCGCCTTTGAAAGATGAATACAAGGACAAGTTTAAAGTTTTTGGAAGACTGCATGGGTTCATTCCGATAGGGGCATTTGCGGTGAGGGGAGGGGATGATATTGATTTGAAAGCGTTCATAAATACATATAAGACGCCTGAGGAGATGGCAAAGTTCCCGATTGAGAAATCCCCCAAACTTGTCATGTGGATTGGGGCAAAAGTTTCCCCGCCAGAGTTGCAATTTATTCCTTCTTACAGGGTGTTGGTATCTCCTGCTGTGGGGTTGATGTGGGAGTTTGCAGGCAGGGCTGCGCCTATTCGTGAACGGAGGACTGTTGTGTGGGCAAAGTTGCTGGAGGGGGCAAGTGGGGATAAAGAATTCTACGGTTACTTAGGTGCGCAATTAAAGTTGCTTTCGGTAGTTGATTGCGATTTTGCTGCATTCTACTATCATGCATTGCGTGATGCTTATTACATTGAGAGATATGCGCAACCAATTATTCTCTCCGCCCCGCTGGGGGCGGAATTGGCTACCGCCGATGTTGACATCAACATCTTCAAAGATGGGGTGCAGTTAGTTCACACTCCCAGCGAGAAATCATTGTGGTTGAAAGACCTTGACCTTAACTTTGCTCACAGAATTCTCACAGCGCTGCTTTCTGATAAACCGTTGAAAGATATAGAGGATGATGCTGAATTGCGAAGCATACTAGAAAGATTAGAGGTAGCAGTTGCTAACACTTTGGGGCGAATAGTTGATGGTAAAGTGATTCTCATATCGCTGCTCACTGGTGTCTTTCCTTTCCCCCCAACGGTGCTGGGGAAACAAGTTGATTTGCTTCCATTCCTTTTGGGGTTAAGGTTTAATGTAAGAAACACTGGGTTTGATAAAATCCCCACCAAACTAGACCTTTCTGCTCTTGCTAATGTGGAGTTCTCTGTTGTTGACTTAGATAAGAAAGAGGCAATTCATGTGATTGGAATGCAAACCCTCAAGCGGGAGATAGTTAGGGATGATTCCGCATCGCAGGCGCAAGTAGTAGAAGAAGTAATCAAGGTATCGGAAAGAATGGTAGCAAAAGCGCTACAAATAATTAACCCTCTAACACTTTCTAACTCCCCCTACATTGCTATGATTAACAGGCTTGTAGCGGATGAGAACAGATTGCGCAATAGTCTTTTCATTGTTGGAGATGAAAGAGCAGATGATGTAACCTCTTTGCGCATCAACTTTGCTAATTTTGCTACTGTTCTTTGCCCCCACTTGACTGTTGCGCCTTTCATCTTTCCAAACATTCCAGACAGAGAATCACTTCAGTTACATTATCCTCTCAGCGATAAAGACATTTACACTCTTTCTGCGCTGGTGGATGGGGTGGTAGCGAAAAATACACCTGCGTTAGAGAAAGTTAACTATGCTTTGCGTGTTCACCTCTCTCCGCATTTTTCCCCACGATACAGTTGGAGCATCAGTGGCTGGAGTGGGGGGCAAGGAATGCAAACCATACGAGCATACCCCATCCCTCCCCACCACCTCCCTTCAGATAGGGCAAAAGTTTACCCTTACTTTGATTATGCGTTGCAACCTTTACCCCTGTGGTTGCTCAGGTGTTACTATACTCCCCAAGACACTTTCCTTGCATCAATACGGGCTACATCCAAAAGTGAGAAGGTAAAGGAGTTACCAACCTTGTTGCAATCTTACACGACCACATGGTATGCTGCTCCTAGTGATGTGAATGTTACTTTACAACACAAAACCCTTTATGATTTGGCAATTGTGCGTAAGTTTAGAGATGGGGAGGACTTGCTTCCTGTAGTGCTTTCAATTCCCGATGAGAGTGCGGAAGGTGGGGAGAGGTTGAAAGTTCTTTTCTACCCCGACCTGCAGGATGATGCTTTTTGGGACTCGTTGCACAACGATGGTAGGGGATATTTCATCCCAACATATAGGTATGAGAGGGAGAAAGACAGAGTGAAGGATTGGGCGGTTTGCGATGTAAGGGGTTACAACCGAGAGTATCAACACTTACCCCACATTTCTCCCTTTGCGCCTGAGGAAATGTGGGTAGATGGTGTGAGAAAACTTCAATTAGAAGAATGGGATGATGAAAAAGAGTGTTCATTCTACAGACTGAGGTATGAGCACCCCACGCACTGGAGGGTGTATCTCAGCATTTACACTATAGCCCCAAACTTGCCCTCCCTGTTTGGTGTAATAAACGATGATAAATTGGAATTTCTGCACGCCGAATATGAACCTTTTAACTACTTCATTTTGGTGCGTGGGGTTAATCCTTTCGCTGAGGGGGATACAGACAAAGTTCTTTTCTCTCGCAAGTTTGTAGAGAAGTGGGCAGAACTTCTATCCAGCGATGGTGGCGGGAGGGAGAAAAAGGTTTTCCAAGCATATTGGAATAAGTTCAGAGACCCCCAAACGAACCAGATGTTGCACACATTGCAGGTGTTTCACGATAGATTCATCTCTAAAATCAACGAAATGACATCAGCGCTAAGGGAAGTGTTGCTCAATGATTTGGAATTGGTTAACAGTGATTACCCAGAGTGGGAATCGGAGGATGAGCGGATAAAGGTGCTTCAGTTGGTTGAGAAGCAAGTCGCTAACTGGGATGGAGGGGATTATGCTGCTTTCTGTGCATATTACGCTCCAGCCACACCACTCCCCAAAGGGGAAAAGTGGGATGCGTGGTGGAAAGGTGATGTGCTGAGTTATAAAGATAGAGTTCCTGCAGCGTTGTTGGTTTTGCCTAAACCTTTCGCAAAGTTCTTTGCAAATAATTTGCTTCAGTCTGGTTGGACAAATTTGGATGACATTGTTGTGTCAATAGCATCCCCCCACCTGTGGGGGAGAAGTGCACACTTTTTCACCGAACTTGATATTTTCTCTTTGTATCCCCACCTGCGTTTGCAAGTCCTTAGGTGGGCTGTAAGAGATATAATATCGCAAGCAAACAGCGATGCTGCAAATGTTGTGGCTCCACTGGCACTATACTTGCCTAAGGTATTCAATCTGAATGGACTAAAAGATAATCCCAGTTGGTCGCCCCTTCGTGATAAAATTGATGCTCTGATTTCTTTCTTCTCCAACCTAGCGTGGGGGGAAATATTCACCTCCGCTTTTCTCCCCCAACTTTATGTTCCATCCTTTATAGAAATTATGGAAGGGTTCTACACTACCACAGCGTTGTTTGTTCACTTGCATTCTACGGATGATGTTGGCAATTTGCCTTTTGAGGCACTCCACTGGCGGGAGTTGGGTGGTGCACCTGCACTGAAGGAAAGGATAAAGCACATTTCCCCACGACTTGCATGGGCTAGGGCTGCCCAACTGGCTGCAAAGGAAAATAAGCAACTCCCTTCCACTTTGAGCGCTAAACTGGCAATGCACAGGTTTGGACTTTCTTTCCACTATAACGGTATACCTCTGCACCCATCGGTGTGGCTAGATAAAGTGAAAGATAAGTCCGTGCTGCAAGCAATGATACAACAAGATAGTTCGTTGTTGGTTGAGATTTATAAAGTGATAGAGAAGGATGGGGGCAAGATTGTGATGCCTTACCCCCTTTGGACGGCATGGGGTGGCTGCTGCGGTGGGTTCTCCGCTCCATCCCCCCCACAAGGTATTGGCGGATTGCTCACCAAGCAATTTTGCACCTACCGCACAGCCTTCACTGGCGCAATTAGAGATATGCTCTTTCCCTTTATCCCAATCAATTTCCAAACTGCCCTCTATGCTGTTAACGAAATCAAACAAAAAAGCAAAGGTATTCACCTTCACCTAGATTTCGCCTTTCACTTAGATGGGGAAACAGATGACAGCAAGAAGATTGTAGGGGGGATAACTCCACCACTTGGTGATTCAAAATTCAACCCGCTTTTCTCTCTTTTCTACTTGCTTGCTGCGAAAGCCGATAGCGCTTGGGGGGAAACTTGGGCTCCTAGATTGCTCTTCCCTCTGCTTTACTACACTTATTATCCTTATCCCAATGAGAACGGGGCAATCTTGCGCCCCATCAGGGTTTACTTCCTTGGCGCAAATCGCAACGCTGCAATAGTAAACACTGCACGAGTTGTGCCCATCACTTGTTGCCCCGTTTTCGCAACCGAGGCGGGAGGATACATCTTCGGAGTTGATGAGCACAACTTCATTGCTGCAGTTCCAATAACTTCTGAATTTATGCATCAAGTCAACACAGTGCGCAGCATTACAGAAAGCAACAAAAGTCAATGGAGTTGGTGGTGGGGGGGAACGGAAGATGTAAACATTGATACACTCTGGCTGGGAGTAGAAATATCCACAGAGGCGTTGCTATCGCATGTGCTACCTTTGCACCCCTTTGTTCAAAGCATCTTTGTGCCCGCACCTCCGCTGAAAAGCACCGATAAACTATTCAGCCTCGGCATTGAGATGGAGCCAATCACTTTTTGGGGGACAATAGTGGCAACCCATGCGGATGCTAATTTGCCTCCTGCCTTTGTTCCGTTTTTGCCCCATGTGGCTTTTGCGCTGCAAACATTTGATGAATCGGAAACATCTCTTTTGCCCCCAAACCTTGAATTGCTGTTCTACCCACAGAGCCTCAGTCGGGGCACCGTTTTCAATGCCCTCATTGATGCTCCATCTATTTTCCAAAGCAATGTCTCATTTTGTGTTGTTACATCAATACTACATTTCAACATCCTTCATCATCTGTTAAAGATGCAGAGAAGAGATTGAAGTTCCTTTCATTTAACCGCTGCATAATACCTTTGATGTATTTTTCTTCCTTCTCTATGAGCAGAAAGCGCCTGTTGTAGCGCACAGCAACTGCTGCCGTAGTTCCCGTCCCAGCGAGGGGGTCTAAAATTAAATCTCCATCTTTCGTAGAAATAAGAATTGCTCTTTCTAAGAGCGCCTCGGGTTTTTGTGTTGGGTGAAGAGTTTTTCCATTTTCATCTTTAAGTCTTTCCCTCCCACTACACGCTGGTAGTTCCCAAATGTTGACGGCAATTTTGTATCGTTGTGAAGAGAACGCACGGGCAAGTTCATGATTGTAAGTGTAATCTTTGACTGATTTATCTTTCACTGCCCAAAGGATAAATTCCGTAGCGTTTGTGGGGCGGCGGTTCAGAAAGTTGGGTGTGGGGTTAGTTTTCATCCACACAAACTGAGTTAGAATCCAAAATCCGAGGTTTTGCATAATTACGCAGATGCGGGAGATATTTTGAAAAGAGCCCATAACCCAGATGGTAGCATTTCTTTTCATTATTCTTTTACATTCTTGCAGAATAGATGTCATGAAGTTGTCGTAATCCGCAAAGTTTGAAAACTTGTCCCAATTTTCGTCCAACTTCCGAAGTGTTGTTTTGCTGCCCCAGCGGGGTATGGTTTGATTTGATGTTTGAAGAAAGTAAGGGGGGTCAATGAAAATCATGTCAGCGCTCTCTGTAGGAAGTTCTGGCAAGACAGAAAGTGCATCCCCCCAAATGACAGTGTTTATGATTTCCTCATTTTTGTAACTCGTTTTATTTGCATCATCAACAAGAAGAGTGAAGTTCTTAGACATCATTACTCCTCCTCTTCATGCAAGCAATGTGTTGTTTCTGTTTCTCGCAGCGTGATGATTTTCCCAAGATAGATGCTTTTATTTCTCTCCCCCGCAGGCAGGGGGGAAGTTTCTTCAATCTTTTTCATCGCTATCTCTGCATACTTTTCATCTATTTCAATTCCCACAAAGTGCCTCCCTAGTTTTTTTGCTGCTATCGCTGTTGTGCCTGTTCCCAAAAAGGGGTCAAGCACTATATCTCCCTCGTCTGTGCACATGAGAATAATGCGCTCAAGTAATTGAATAGGCAACTGACAAGGATGAGCATCTCTTTTATTTTTATGTCGTATGCGATGAATATCCGTCCAAATATCTGAGAGAAGAGGCCCAAAAGGGTGCATTTTGTGCTTTTTCCCTCCGTAGTCTTTTAAAAACCCACCGCAGTGGGGGCAGCGGGGGTGGGGATAACGCAAGGGGTAAAATTTGAAGTTTTTCTCCGATTTAGTGTAGTAGAGAATTCCGTAATGTGCAGGATAAAGCGTTTTACCTAGAGGTTGTCCTGGGGCGCTCCATGCAATCCAATTTTTAAAGTGCGCAATTTCGTTCAAAATAGCAGCGAAGTAAGTGAGCCAGCGAGGGATGTTATGAACAAATATAGCGCCTGCTGGTTTTGTGATTCTCACCAATTCATGCAGCCATGTGCGGCACCAATTAATGTAATCTTCTTCGCTCTTTTTATCAATGTATTTTGAATACTTTTTTCTGAGATTGAAGGGGGGGTCTGCAAACACTAAATCTACACTATTTTCAGGTATGTGCTTCATTACCTCTATACAATCTCCGACAATCACTTTATTAATAAAATCATCAGGCCAAACCATTCGTTTTCACCAACCTGCGTGTTGCTAGCATGTTACCCCCACGCCCGCCAGAAGTGGGGTGGGAGGTGGGTGGGTGGAGGGGAACCTACGGGGCTTGAGGTCACCCTCATGCGGGGGAGAGCCCCACATGAGAAGCGCCCTTTAAGGCCCGTGGGCACGGGCCCCGTGCCTGCTGGGGAGGAGCCCGCTCCTCCCATCGCAGGATGCAACTGTTAAACTTTCTCCACTGCCCACATATGTTCCCCCCGCACTGTTTGCTTTTTATCCCTCCAGTTCATTGGCTTGATGCCCACTGCCCACATAGGTTCCCCCCGCACCGTGCAGCGGAAGGGAAAGACTTAAAGATGAGAACGCCCACCGCCCACATAGGTTCCCCCCGCACCCACCCATTTCCACTTATATTTTAGCACAAACTTCTGATTTTGTAAATACCCATGCAGCAAACCTCCAGTTGCCCTCAAATCCCTAGGGGGTTGACTGCAAATTTCAAGTTTGCACCGAGTGTGCTAAAATTCATAATGAGGTGAAAGCACGCATGATGCTCGGAGAGATAAATTTAAACTACTTCATAGTAAGATACGATGCAGACAGTAAAGAAATACATGTGATTGATTTATTAGAAAGAAATGAAACTTTTCAATACATGTGGTGGGTATTTGAAACCTTCGCAAAAGACCCTTTAGGTTTTCTTAGATTAAAAACCGACATGCAGCACAAAGAAATGTTTGGAGTATATGAAGAAATTTTGACATACGAGTGCCACTCAGAGTTGCGCTCTAGAGCAGACAAACATCCTCTTGTGTCACAGCGATGGTTAAGTGATTTCAAAATTGCAACTTACTACGATTATGAAGTAAATGTGAACAAGATAAGAGAGTTTTTTTCTAAGATTGAAAGGGATGAAAACTTTCGCAAAGAAGTTGTAGACAGAATAAAAAGAAGGTTGCAAGAAGGAAAAGAGATAAGAAGTATAGAGTTACAGAAGATAAATACTTTACGAGAGGAATTACAGAAGCGCAGCAAGGAGGGAATGTTGTATGCTTAGATGGGAGTGGAACATTGAAATTCCAGCAAAGTTGGGAGATTTTTATAACAATCCAATACACTATACACGAAAAGCATTTGCATCTACAAGCGTAAAACGCAAGATTGAGGATTCGCTTGTGGATATGCTTTCTTCGTCTTTTTTGCCAACTCTTGCAAAAACTTTTGAGGAAACAGATGAAGTGCAGAAAGTTTTAGGAAAACTGGAAGACATCAGGATTATAGAATTAGATGCTTATACAGAAGTAGATGCTCATTTTAATGGAGTAAGACAACTTACAGTGAGTTCCTCCGATTATTATCTAATAATTCTCTTAAAGGGCACAAAGTTTAAAGTATTATTAAGTTTTACAAATTGGAAAGAGTTAGAACTCAACATCACAGGATATATAAAAGTATATTGGGATTGGAGCAGGGAAATTCGGAAAGAAGGATACAAGTTGGAAGATGTAGTGCAAATAACTCCCAAGTGGGTGAGGGGAGTTTACCTTTACATTAATAAGGTGTATGCTGAAGCATTGGGTGTTCGCCCCACACTTTTGTTGGATTATTATTATGATTGGGGCATAAGTCTAGTATGGGAAGGTGATGTCAAAGATGTCTCAAAGGCAATTGTTGATGTGTGTGCGGATTATATTGCTGTAGCACACAATAGATGGTTATTAAATTACTTCACCGATTGGCGTTTCTACTTGTTGAGTATGCTCCCTCGGACGCTAGAAGGAAGTGTTACTATAGAGAGAACTCCGCTGCAGGAGATTAATTATATAGTTACTGTTGACAAAAAGGTGATTGAGGACGACATGTATTATTGGCGGGGGCGTGAGAATGAGGAATTAGGTGCAAGATTTTCTATTCCTTTACTTATAGAGATGTTAGAAACTAAAAGAAGAATGAAATTGCGACCTTGGGGTGCTACATTAGGCATTAATGTGGTGATGCGGCTGAGTAGTGCAGGGGGGTGGCAGTCTAAATTATGTTTAGATTTTGGGTTGTATCTTACTAATGTTCCCTCTGCAGACTTGGGTGGAGGGTGGAAAGTTTCATCAATGCAGCAAACCTCTACAGAATACTACACCCTGATGGAGCACAACATCAGTGACGAAGAACAGCAGATAGACCTCCCTCCCCCCCACCGCTTGCTTGATTACTCTAGATTTGAAGAGATGCTTCACGAGTTTTTGAGAAAGATGTTCAACTCCCTCCTCTACAAAGTAACATGAATTCTCATCACTTGGCAGTGTCTAGTATCCATTCCATTTTCCACCTTTTTAGTGTTTCTCTGACACGCTTGAGAGGAACTGCAAGATTAACAGTTTCCCCTGCGCCTCGTGTGAGAATTCCTGCGTAGTAACAGCGTGAATCAACAACAACGAAGATGCCTCCTCCAGATGAGCCAGGAAGTGCGGTGGTGTCCAATTGAATAAATGGCTTGTTCTTATACATTCTAGATGTTGATGCAATTACTCCAAACGATACCGAATTAACCAGTTCACCAAGAAGACTTCCAACATGATAAACATGCTGCCCAGGGTAAACTTCCGCATCTGGGGGTAGGGGGAGAGCACCGTAAGGGAGGAGGTCACCCTCATAGGGTTGTAAAACAGCAACATCATCTCCCCCTCTCTCCTCCTCGGGGGAGTAACCAATTACTTTCGCTCGTAGCCTCAACTCTCCAGTGATTACTCCATCTTTTTCACGCTGGACGATGACAACTACATCGTTGAACTTGTATTTCTTTCCCCTCGCCCCGCTATCCTGTGGGCTATTCTTATCACCTTCCACATGCTCTTCCTCTTCTATTTCCTCACGAGCACCACTTATAACATGTCCAGCAGTTATAACAAAGGTTCCCTTCTCGCACTTGAAAACGGTGCCAGACCCCGCTGTTTTCCAAGAAGACACTGCACCCCCCATTCCCTCAAAGTAAGCAACTTGCACGGATGGGCCAATCACCCTCTTCATTATTTCTTCTTTTGATGGAGACAAAGTTGCAACGGCAATCGCAACAATTAAGTAAGTTGCTGCCAGTAGCGATACCACATACTTCATCTTGAGCACCTCCTTTAGATGTTTTTACCTTCTGTTGTAAATTTTAGCACTGTTACTGCTGCTTGTAAATGCCATAACTTTATTGCATGCGGCGTGCTAAATTTTGGTGTGGGAAGGTGATGGAAGTTGTCTACAGGAAAAACGACAGAAGTGGCAAAGAGGCGTGCTGAAAGATACATAAAAAGCAGTAGAGGGAGAGCACAAATAGAGAAAGGTTTGAGGGAGTTTTTCACTTCGTATTTCTTTCCTGCGCTGGAGGAAAGACTAGAAGAATTGGAACCTAAAGGGTGGGTGGTTAATCTCACAAGTATAGATGTTGACCCGTCCCCTCTCTATGCTGCCCAACACATTCCAGGGCAGATTGAAATTGTAGTTTTGGTTGTGGATGCACCTAACACGATAGCAAGAATTGGATTTCAAATTCAATCATCGCAAACCACAATAGATGCGTATCTCACTTTGGGGGGAAGGGTGGATGTGTATTTGATGAGCGAAGATGATGCCCATAACATTGTTTCAATTTTACACATAGACAGGGCGGAAATTTTATTTCATGTTGGAGGGGAAAGTATTGTGGCTTCCTACGCATCTGCTTCAGTTCTGACTTACTTGGGGGGCTACCAATATATTCAGGAGCAAGGCAGGTTTGTTGGGAATATAGACCAAGATGCAGTGGATGCAATAAGTAACATGATTGTGCGTGTTGTTTCTTTTTGGGATAGAAGTATTGTGCTAAAGAGATGGGCAAATATGTTTTTCATTTCTTTTTCATCCATGTTGTTTCTGGAGTATGAACATTCTCCAGGAAAAGTAAGATACCGAGGTGACATTTACTTGGCAAGGCTTCTCAAGTTAGAAAGACAACCTGATGTGCTGGACAAAGAAGGCATTAGGGTGGAAATAGTGGAGGCGGATGGCAACTGCTTAGCGTTTCGGTTTATTCCTTCCACACCTTTTGTGGGAGTAATGATGTTTTCACTATTTTCCACAGGTGAAGGTAAGTGGATGAGAAGAGAAGAGGGCGAAACGGAAAAGGTGGTGAATTTTTCCTTCACGCCTATATTGTTTTTGCAAATAAAGCCCAACAACTTACATGTAAGTTGCACTGTAGAAGTGCGTGTTTCTCATTCCAAACTCGCTAGAAAAGTTAATGAAGTGTTATACAACGCATCCGTGCACCATCTGGAGGATATAGTTTTGCCTGATTGGAATAGAGGGGAAGTATATGGGAAAATGAAAGTCTTGTTGGATAGAACAATATTCCATATAGGAGTGGACTAGTCTTGTGATGCTTCCCCCACTTAGGCAAGGCGGGTTGCAATATTGCTGAGCAGAAGGTTGAGGGATTTCTCTAGGTGCAAAAGTTCCGCATCTCTCACTTCTTTAGTTACTGGAATAATCTTGTTTGTCCTTCTTTCATACAATCGTGCAGCAATAACCCGCAGGTCAAGGGGGAGAGAATCGTTTTCAGCAATAATGGCTAGCCTTCGTGTGATAATATCATCTTCAATAAAAATTTCAAGGGCTGGAGACGCCCTTGCTAGTAGTTCGTGGGGGGGTGTGAGCAACTTCATATTATTTTCCAAGGTTGCGTAATAGATAACTATGTATGCCATCCACAAAAGAAAGCCATCACTGATGTGGCGTGCCATTTCCCGCAGAAACCCTCTATATCTCACGGTGACCACATCTGCACCCACTTCTGCTGCGGGGGGTGGGGAAGTAGTTAATAATTGCTCCAAATCATCGGTGTAAAGGATGTGAGGGATAGGATAAGGGAGAAGGAAAGAGAAATTGACAAGGGGGTGCAAGGTAACAATCGCAGTAGTGTCTTTCACTTTGACATGTGGAAGCAAGAATGGTGCAATAACATACAACATTTCCAGTGTGTTTTGTGCTTGTAGGATGGTGAAAGTTGGAGGCAAGATACTTTCTAGTGTGCCTTCCCAATCATCAATTTCATACAACAAGTTTTTGGTTTTGAAATATGCATAGTGGGAGACGGTGGAGAAGTGTGGGGTGGTGTGTGTCAAGTTTGCCAATTCTTTGCAGCAATGGGTGAATATGTTCCACCACTTGCGCCACCCCCAATCGTGGGGAAGGTGGGGGAAAATAAAAAGCCCTTTAGCATTGTAGGACACACTGATAGTGAAATCCCTTATCATAGGCCTTCCCTACCCTAACTTTCGTTTCATTTCCCTCAGCAGTGCATCCTTTACCCGTTTTACTGCAGTTTCTGTAACAATCTCGTTTACATCAACAGGAATGTTTTCTTCTTCCGCTTTCAAGGTTTTCAAATTAGTTTGTATACTATCATTATCGTTCAAACTGATTCTCAATTGGAATGTTACTGATGTTGCTTGGTCTTCTGGGCCAGAGAGAGCAGCAGAGAGGATAGAAACACCGTTGATGCTAATCCTCCTGCCGTCCCGTGTTTGCGCAGTCATGTTCACACGGTAGTGGGCATCAATGCAGTTTGTTGTTACCGTTGTGCCATCCCTATGTATCTCCAATACACGCCAAAGTTTAACATAATTTGTGGGGGTGAAATCCAATGAAAATTTTGAGATGTAATTGAACATTTCATCTTCTACTAACGCTTCCTCTACTTTTTGCCTCAATACCAACATGATGTGATGTAGCGTTCTGACTGTGTGCTCTAACTTGTTGGAGTGCAACTTCCGTATAAAGCCCACTAAATCTCTTATCGCATTTACATTTACGCTTATGTTCTCTGGAGGTTGTGGTATGCCTGTGCGTTGGACGATTTTGAGCACATGAGGTGTTGCTACGCTTAATGACTCCAAGGTTATTGTTGTTAAGTCACAGTGAATGTAATCAATGTAGACTTTTCCTTCTTCTTCATCTGCTGCTTGGCTATACTTTAGAAAGGAACTAAATTGTAATTCTACAAACCCCCAAGGGCTTATTGTGAAGTGGGCTACTCCCTCGGCAATGATGGGGGTTATGGTTGCTGGAATGGGAGGATTTACTGGTTTCCCCCTTCTCGCTACCACTGTTGTTTCCTCAAATGCAAGACAGTTAACGCTCTTCCAACTAATACCATCATACCATACGACTACATTGTCTTGCTCCATTTCTTTTTCCAAAAGAGGGAGCACCGCATTCTTCCACACCTTTTCAACAGCAGCCATAGCGGCTTTTTCCTTTTCTTTCTCGGTGACCATCTTGGGTTCCCCCTTTATCTGTCTACTGCCCTCACGCCCGCTGCCCAACATAGGTTCCCTTCCCCCCCATTTTCATTTACATTTTAGCACAAACTCCCTGATTTGTAAATATTCTTGCAGCAAACCTCCAGTTGCCACCAAGCCCTTAGGGGGTAGATTGCAACTTGCAAGTTTGCACAGTGTGTGCTAAAATTAGGAGGGAGGTGAGATGGCGCACATTTTGCGCCTGCAGGTATGACTCGTGAACTGCTATCACCAATAGTTTCGGTTGAGGTTTTGCCTGCGAAATTTGGTGAGAAGTGCTTAGCCCCTGCGCAATGGCGACGCCACATTTTTGCCAGAGAGTGGGGGGAAATGCTAGCATCCCAGCGTGTATCCAAAATTTCTAACTTCATTAAAGACATTCCCAATACTGGATTTTTCTTCCCATACATTTGCACATCAAGAGATGACCCTCTGCGGGAGGCAGAGGAGAGTTACCCCGAATACGAAGTTTTCACAAAATACTCCCTCAAGAAAAAGCGCATGTTCGTGGGGTTACCTTCAGGATATGATGCTATACTCGTAGGTGACCCAATTCGTGGGGTTATCCCACCACCGATGATTTCATCTTGTTACTTTTCCCCCCCACGAGCGGGCAGTATTATCTACGAGGATTTGGATGTAGGTAAGTATTCTTATTATTCATACCCCCAAAGGTTTTATGCTGCTCCCCTTGAAATAGAAAACCCATCCACTGGTTATGTAACCTACTATCAAGGAGTTGATATTATTGAAACACGGGATACCAACGGGGATATTATAGCGCTTCCCGTCCTTGCTCCAGTTGCCACAGAAGTCAACGCAACAATTGCGGGACTGCCAGGCACCTACCTTTTAATACACGCAATTGGCACAGATGTTTACGAAATAGAAACAACAGAGGTAGTGCAGTGGGATGGTGAAAAGTATTCCAGTTTGGGGGGTGGGGGGAGGGGAGGGCGCAGGTTGCTTTTAGATTATGCTAGGCGCAACACAATGCTGGCAGCGCAGCGTGGTGGAAATAACTACCTTCCGCTCACCAACGGTGCAATAGGCTTCAGGGTTACATCCTCCGACTTTGTGTTTGATGCAATGACTCAACAAGAAGTGTTACCTACACAAGGAAACTCTTATACACGCTATACCCTTAGAACATTTTTCAGGGAAGTGGGGATAAATCTTCCCCCCGACCCATCGTTTATGTTCGTGTTGCAGTTAGCAACTCCAGAAAACCAGTTGTTTCACCTTTACTCTCATACTTCTGTTTTCAGAATTTTTTGGGGCAACCATTACATGCTGGAATTCATTCCGTCGGCGGGCGGGGTTGGGTCTGCAAGGTTTTACTTCTTCCCACTAGGATACGAAATTCCATCAGAAGTATTAGAAGGAATTGAGCCTCCAGTGGACAAGTTTGCGCTTGTTGGGGGGCAGCGTGCTACGCTTGCTGGGCTATATGAACTTTTCCACATTCAATCTTTCCTACCTAAACCTAAAGGGGAAATTTATGAGTTTCCGTGGGTTTATAAGGTGAACTTAAATGAGATGGATGTGTGGAGTTTATCCCGCATCACTCCAGGTGCATCAGCGGAGGCTTTCTATGTTGCAGTTCTGAAAGGACACATTTGCTTGTTCAGATACAGTGATTTGGAGAGAGCCACCAAAAGTGGGGAGGAGGTTCGCCCCATTTTTGCTTTCAACCCCGCAGATTATGTTCGGCGCAACTTGGGGGGAACTGAAATTGGACAATACCTCATCCACTACTTCACGCAACACACAGTGCCCAAAAATTCATCATGCTGGATTTATGCTTGTAATGTTAACGCATACTTTGCAATGTGCGATTTCACTTACAGGGGTTATTCAATAGCAACTATGCCCACCTTGGTAGCCCCATCTCTCTCGTTGTATCCACAAATCATAGAAAGTGAGAACGCATTTTCAGAAGAAGTTTACTACTACAATCCCTATGTGTTGAGTGGTTTGGAGGGCACTTTGGGAGTAAAGAAGTTGGATACTACATATTTAAGCGTAGATAGTGTTCCTTGGATTGAACCTTCAGTTCCAAAAGCCAGCGAGGCAGATATAAAATCCCCCGCTTTGGGTAAACCCGTCATTCCCATTTTGCACTTCTCAATGTCCCCTGCAGCACGCCAAGTGTGGCAAACTGCGATGGGGGTTCCTCCCTTCATTGTATGCCCCTACGAAGAGTATCATGGATTAACCCTGCAAACATCTCCCATCTCCACGCTATCCGCTATTGTGACTTTTCCATCGTGCCAAGTAAGAAACCCTGAAGTGGAAGATACAAGTTTGATGTTCTCCGCAGGGCCACCCATACTTAGTGGAGAAGTAAAAACAAGGCACGGGATTTCTGGGGAGGGAGAAGATAGCGGCCCAGCGTGGTGGGGTGGGGTCATCCCTGCGTTGGATATGGCTTACTCCCCCGCTTTCTTTGCCAGTTGGGAAGATTATTTAGCACATGTGCAAGCCCTAGTTTCATCACTGCAAAGTAACCCAATTTCAATATTTGATGGGGAAGTGCGAAGTTTCAGGTTTCCTATGAGCCCTCCCGTTCTGCATGCATGCGATATTGTAGTGTCAGGAATTTTCTCAGTGGGGGACACTCAATGGATAAACGCTGTGGATTTGGCAAACTTGCCCGCAGAGTTGGGGGTAGGGTCTGTAGTTTCATCCGTAGATATAAACATTTACCAATTAGGGGATAGCACAGCATCAGTAACTATCAATTTGCCATGGAACCTCAATGTCTCTTTGTCGTATCAGGGGGGAATAATATCTCCAGAGGATACTCTCGCCCTTTCTCTCCCACCTCTCTTAACCGAAATTTTAAAACCTTATAACCTTATTAGAATAAGGCTAGGTTACACTCTTACTACTCCGTTGGGCGATGGGGTTCCTACGGTAGATGCAACACTTTCGCATATTGTGTTTGAGGGTGTGATTGATAGTATCTCTACGAGGGTGGGTGAGGGGGAAGCGGGGTTGAGAACCCTTACTGTGACAGTGAATGCACGAGATATCTTTTCAAGGCTTTCGCAAGCCACAACGGAATATGAGCCCCCTCTGGATGGGTGGTTTTTGCCAGAGATAATTGAGCACCACCTTATACAATCAGGGATTTCCCCCCACCGCCTGATAAGCCTAAAGTGGTTCCCTTTGGGGGCAATTTCGTCCTACCTGCTTGGGGATAACCTTTTTGTGGGTAACGCTGATGCATATTTACAATACTACGATTTTCCGTTTAGAGTGGATGTTGGCTTGGATGTGTTAGCAGATGCTCCACGCTATGCGGTTGGGGAGGGGCAAAGGAGAATGGATGTGATAAGGCAGGCAGCCCGCCTTGCGGGAGCACAACTTACCCTCACCCATATGCCCATTCCATTCCCAGCCATCACTACTTTCTTAGACTTTGTGAGAGCAAGCCAAGGGTATGAAAAGTTCAGTAGCGTGATTGGAGCAGCGTTGAATGTTGCAAAAGAACCCTACACGCCTGCTGCACCTCCACCCCACCCACCCTCCGCTGGGGGAATGTATTGCCAAGTTCTTCCAGTAGGTAGTTACTCCACCATTCCTACTTGGGAGTTTAGAGCACAAATGACTCCTGCTGAAGGCATTGTAGTATCAAACGATGTGCTCTACAGTGTGCCAGTGATTTTGCCAACAAATCCCATTATTCAGGGAATTTTCTCGCTTGGATGGAATGCAAACGCCTTCCCTCTCCCCACAACCATAAGGATTGAAGGGCAAAGGCTTACTGGGCAACCCTTCTACTATTACCATTACGATTTGTGGACTGAGGTAATGGATAGGGATGGTTATAGATTTAAAGGTTTCCGTATTGCCAGTGTTCAAAGTAGAAATCCCAACATTGTAGACCCGCTGCAAGCGTGGCTCGCTGCGTGGAGAGCCTTTCTGCAGCAGGGCTACTTCCCTCCAATTGTGTGCAATTTGACCGTTTTCGGTATCCCAACTTTATCTCCCGCTCACTTGGTTAAGATTACTCCTCCTCTCAGAATCGTAAGTAGGGAGGGAGCAATTGCAGCCATTCCACAGGTGGGCATTCAATATTGGGTAGTAGATAGTGTGCAGTATAGGTTTGCTGCGGGGGCAGTGCCCACCATGAGTGTTAACCTGCGTGCTCCACACACCTTTATCAGCGGTTTGTTTGGGATGTAAACATTGTGAGGTGTTTTACTTTACAACCAAGCGCTGGTGTGCTAAAATTTCATGCAAGGTGTAGGGTATGTGTATAAGTATGATGCACATGCTTGTAAAAGGAGGGAAGTAACATGCTGCAAAAGATTATGGAACTGTTGGTTGCGGTTCACAGCATCCTTTCCTTTGTGATTGTTGTTGCGGAGGCATTGTGGGAAGGACAAGAAAAAGCGGGAGCGGAGAAGAAGAAATTCGTGATGGAGCAGTTCGCTACAGTTCGTGGGCATGTGAGGGATGTTCTCATTAAGTTGCTGGGTGAGAGGTGGGCTAAAGTGGTGGATTTTGTGCTGAGCGATGTGGTGATTAGTTTTGTTATTGATTTGATGGTGATGTGGCTGAATAGGAGTGGGATTTTTCGCACAACGAAGGCTTGAGCCCACCAAGGTTGCGCAGGAAATCCTTAGGTTGATGGTGCGAACTTTTGGGGGAAGGGTGAACTTGTTGAGGGTGTGGCTTACTATTTTGGGGTCAAAGGTGTTGGAAACCTTGGCTACCAATATTACCAAGAGTGTGGAGTTGAGGTGGGTGGAACTCAAACTTTCCAAAGATGCATCGCTCTTCATTATCAATTTCAAGAATGCATGGGCAGTAAACCTGCGGATAACATTCTAAATGCTGGTGTGAACCCAAGTTGCCCCCTTTAGTGGCAACTTGGGTTTGATTTATTCTAGCGTGAGTGTGTCCATAGTGTGGTAGGGGAATCTGTCTTTGATTTGTTCCGCTAGGCGAGCGAAAAGGAAGTTTAACACCCTTTCCATATTTTTGGGAAGTGTGAATAGGTGTTGCTTTTTTGAAAAGATTTCTTGCCACCACTTGTGCCAGTATTCTAAGATGTGTTGGTCTATCTGTATCGTGGTGCTCCAATCCTTTTTCAGCAATACCTTGCTCATTACTGTCCCATCCTCAATGTATTGAACTTTCACAGACACAAGCACATTAGCCTTGTCATCATCTCTAATTGGCACCCCAACATGTATGGTGACACTCAAGATTATACTATCCCGTTTGCGTTGAAGTGGAACAGATATTTTCGCTTTGCCTACAATTGGCAAAATGTGGTGGGATTTTTTGATTAATGAATCCTCAGTAGGTTCTAGTTTGACTAAAGGCCACCGCCAATGTGGTGACCTGTTGGGAGGGAAAGGTGTTGCAATTTGGTTCACGAAGGAAGGTAAACTGAGGATTCTTGCACCTATTTCCGCAGCAACCAGACTAAAGAGATAACTCATTCTCGCTGTGCCCAGGGGGTGTATCTTTTTCTTAGCATCCCTTTGTTGTGCCTTAACATATTTCCAACATCTTTCTATAATATGGGGGACGAATGTGTTTGCAATCTCCCTGTTTAAACTTTGTAGTTTGTCTATAGGCACAGCGGTTGCTGGGGAGGGAAGTTGGTTTCTTTTAATAGGAACAGTGTATTCCATTAAGCGCATAGCATCTCTCTCTATACTGCCTGTTGCATCTAAGTGAGAAGTTATGCCCTTCACATCTATGCTCACTTCTGACCCGTAATCCGTTAGCGTAAGTGCTATTGTCCACACCAAGATGAACGATGCACCAGTTGTGTATAGAGGTGCGCCAGTGGGGGCAAAGTGAAGTTCAAACTTATATACTAAGGCTGGAGGGCGATGATACAAGGTGTAGGAACTCCCCCCAGGAATGATGCGCCATGGCGTTTCATCTTCGGGATGGTGGTAAAGGTGAGGATTTGTAAGCCATATAATATCTACGAGTTTAAATTCAATTATGCCTCCCTCTCTCCAGGTGAAAGGGTAGGAGTAGGTTCTATCTTTAAAATAATCTACAACCCTTTGATGTATACTTTTAGCCCAAGGAATGAGATGTTTTTCTCCTATTTGAGGGTTGAAAGTTAAGTCTCGTAGTATTTGCTCTACTGGACTCTTTTCGTAAACGCTCCATGAGACTTCCCAACCTCTTCCACTTCGGGTGTTATATCTAATAGAGGAAATGTCAAACTTTACTTTACCAAGTGCGGGGGTGAATACCGTTATTCCATTTATACTAAGTTCCCTTAGCATAACATGCGGACTAATGAGAAAATTGAAGAACAAAGTGGTGCTAGCAACAATGTGAAGGTCAAGAGTTGCTTCTCCTATGACCCTGCATAAAGTGTGGATTTCAAATACTTCAACCCTGACTTTCTTTAGATACTTACCTGTGAGTGTTCCTTCGTATAATTCAACCAATTTGTCGTAATCATCTATTTTAATTGTGTCAAAGAAAGACATGTCTTCCCACATTTCTCCGCTTAGGCTTTTTACACTATCAACATTGCAAGTCACTATTGCATTCTGCCCAACGGCTTTCGCTATGTAGTTTTGCACAAACTCCTTTATGTATTCTTCCCCAACGGCTACTGCTTTTTTCTTGAACTTTTCTGGTATGTCATCCAATGGCATATCCAACCATGGTATCTTCCTCGTCTCTGCCATTGAGTATCACCCCATCAAAATTTAGCACACACTGTGCAATTTTGTAATTTCCAAGCCAACCCCATAAGGTTTGGTGGCTTGAGTTTGTGGTATTTACAAATTCGGGAGTCTGCGCTATAATATAAGTAGGATGGAGAGATGACATCAGACAGCGTGCAAAGAGCAAGCGGAAAGGAGGCAAACTCAGATGAATGTGCAAATGGATGATTGGAAAACTGAAGTGCAGAAGGCAGTAGAGGAAATCCTACTCCCCGCATTTAATACTACCATAGCAGCGCAGTTCGGGAGATTTTTCAAAGTGACTCCGCATGTGAATACTAGAGTGATAACTATTAACTTTCCTCCAGCAGTTACCCCCATTATGGTTGAGGATTTTTATGAGAGGATGGGTAGAGGGAGGGAGGGGAGATATTGGCGAGTAGATGATGGAAAGATTATCATCCATGTGGACTTGGAGGGGGTTAGGAAGAACTTTTTTAATTACTTAATCTTCCTAGATGATGTGGAAGGGATTTGGTGGGGTATAGTGAAAAAGAATGGGGCGAATGTCAAGCCTCCCACCCTTTCTGCCCTTTTCTTTGGCACATCAACCATCACAGATGGTTCGTTGACGGTAACCAATGTGAAGGTTAGAGAAGGAAAGAAATGGGGCTTGTTGTTCAAGGAGAAAACAGAGTCTGACCTCGTTCCGATGGAATATGTGCTAAACAAAATGGCGGAGGGCATAGCATTGTTAGCATTCATTAGCCCCTATTGTGGAACTTTGGGCAAGTGGTTACTTGCCACTTTCAATAAAATAAAATCCAACATTACTGGTCTCACTTTCAATATAATGGAAATGCAAGTAAAAAGTGTTAGTATGATAACAACCCCCGCCTTGTGGCGGGTGGAGTGGTTGGGGTGCACAGCCAAAAGCGAAGGTAAAAACCCAGCAGAAATTATCTTTATGGAAGTTGGTGTTCCTTTGCACGCTACCTGCTTGCCCGCCAACAAATCTTTCTCAACCTATCTCAGTGGGGTTTTCTATCTCACCGTGTTTGTTACTTTCAGTGAGCATGTTGCGTCATCTAAAGTGGAGAGTGTGGTAATTACACCCGAAGTCATTTTTGTGCCACGAAATGGTGAAAGTGAGGTTATCTACAAGTCCCCTACTAAGAGGGAGGAGTGGACATTTGAATTTAAAAACTTACCAGCGCCAGTGCGGGTGGCAAATGTTATCAATGTGCAGCGCTTATTGAATGAGTTGGCATGCGTGGAGGGAAATGCAGATGTCAGTAAAGATACTTGATGTTGATAGATTAGCCCCATATTTTGATGCAAAAGTGGGAGCAATGTTGAAAAAGCGTGTGGTAAGTGAGTTGCGGAGGTTCGTTCCTGTGCCGAAAAGAGTTGCACAGGTTTTGCGGGTAAGGTGCATGAATGTTTCTTTCCCTCGTGCTGCATCTCCTGCCCATGTTGGGGGCAAACTTATTTGGACGGGAGGGCAAATTACATTATCTATTGATTGCGGAGAGTTTATAGATGTTCCGTCCTATGCTTTCATTGTGTGCTTAGATGATGTTGAGATGGAAACCCCGCTGGGGGATAAAGCACATATCTTAGACCTTCTTTGTGGTGGTGTTACCATTTACAGTGCTAACCTCACGGTTTTTTCTGCGGAAACAAACCAGGGCGGAAAGGTGCACCTCTTGCTGCACCCTATCCAAGGGAGCGAGGATTCAAATGTTATTGATATAGTAGCAAAGATGGTAGCGATGCTTGCTTTTGTGAACCCAGCATACAGTAAGTGGGGCAGATGGCTACAGCAGTTCTTTATTGAAGTAAAAGCGGAGGTGGAGAGGTATCTCGTTAGTTGGATGGATGATGAGAAAAGGGCGCTTCTCTACGAAATCGTGGAGGCGGTGGAGGGAACAACATCAAGTAGTAACAGCAAAAGAGTAGAAATAAAGTCAATAAGTGTCAACTCCCCCCCATCCAGTTGGAAAATCAATTATTTGTATTTCTCCCCTCCAGTTTTTTCTAGCGAAATTTCCCTACCAGTGAGTTCCATGGTGTATGTGTCCACTTTTCATAGCACCATCCCTGCCACAGGAACGCTGTCTTTTTCCTTTGTTTTAGAATTTGAGGGGGAACCCCGAAAGATGAAGATTAGGAGTATCAAAATATCTCCCCTTCTGGAACTAATTGCTGTATCCAATAGGGGAGACAGAGTAAGGATAATATCTTGTAACAAACCCAAATTTGTTGCCAGTAACCTTCCATCCCCTCGGGAAGTCGTGGAATCACTCAATTTGCGGAACTTCATAAGGGAAGTGGAGTGTTTTGTGGATAACTACCACCCACAGATGAGGTGAGCGAAAATGAAAGATGATGAGTGGGTTTACACTGAAACCTTCATTCTTCCTTACAGAGCAAGTAAACTGGGGCTTTCTGCTTTCTTAGTGGGCACAAATGTGTTTTTGTGGAGTATAGTTTCCCTTCTTGCAGAGCATGGTTTGAGTGATTACACACTTAGATTGATAACAACATACATTAAATATACTTTTGGATACTACAACATACCCCGCAGAGGAGTGAAATTTTTGGCTCTAATTGCTAGACAAAATGCTTACAATATTACAATCCCCTTTATTTTTTATATTTTTGCGCTCAAAGTATTATTGAATCACAAAGAGCCTCTAAGTGTTGCAAAGATTTGCAATGTGGCAGAAATGATGTATCACATTCTTCCCCTACGCTGGGGAAAACCCCGTGTTGGTGAAATCCTCCCTGAGTTGGTAGAGAAGAAACACGATATGGATACAAACGCTTAGTGGGCAGTGATACTCATCTCAGCGTGCTGTCAATCTACCAACTCCTCTATAAGGTGGATGCTTTTCTCTATCAAAGAGTTCAGTGCATTTACCATCTGAGGGTCATCCCACTGTGGTATTACCAGATTTTTATCTACCTCCATATCTCCCGACCAAAGTGTTGCCCTATATTCCTTCTTTTTTTTCGGTGTATTAATTTTAATTGCTCCCACTATTTCAATGCTTGTCCACTTTACTGTGAGAACCAATTCAGGTTGTAATATGAAATAAATGGTATAGACGCCTGTTTCATTTTCAGTGCCAGGGTGAAAAACGATTTTTGCCTCATCTACAAATGGAGGCTCAGGAGCGTAGAAGATTGAGAATTCTACTCCTCTAGAATCGCAGTATATCTTTATCTTGCCACCAAATGGAGATGATGTGGAGCGGAAGGTGTGTGTCGTTATTTCAATAGAAAACTTATATTTTTCTCCTCGCCATCCTACCGTTTCTATCTCCATGTATCCACCTTTCTTTCTGTTCCAAAGTGACCAGAAAGTGGTGGCGAAATTTCGTAACCAAGATTGTAATTCTTCCCCTTTACCTTCAATCCATGGCAAAACAATTTTTCCTAAGGAATGCACTAGTTGTTCCACTGCTGCATCGTAAACTTCTACATCAATTCTTGATGACTTAATGTCTCTCTCCATCTTCCCTAGATGTGGGAGGGTATAATGTTTCAATTCCTCTTGGTTGGTGATGAACCTCACTGATACTCGCATTATATACAACAATGAAACATCAAAGGCGGTGGGAATATTTTTTTCGTTTTTCTCTACAACTTCAATTCTTCCGAACCCTTCTGTGGGGAGAAAATTTACATCAATTGTGTAGTTTGGTGATTGTAAGGTAAATCTTATTCCACCATCAGTTGATGGACAAGTGAAATCAAATGCATATCGTAGGAGGTGTATTTCCTCTCTTACTCGTGTAATTTCTACATTGCTAAAGTCAGCGCTAGTTAATACAAATTTCCATTCTCCAGTGTGAGGGTAAGTTTTATTTAATTCATTTATAAAAGTCGGCATGAAAAAGTCGTTGAAGAAACGCACAACATTTTCTGCTATCAGTTTCTTTCCAGTTGCACTGAGAAGAAATTTCCTCGCATAGCGGGTCAGAGTTTTCTTTTTCATCTCTATCCCCTCCTTTTATTTAAAAACCTCTCTGATTATAGTATCTAATACATCTGAAATTAGACATATCTTTATCGTGCGTAGCAATTCCTCGGCATCCTTTTCCGAAAACAGAACGGCAGGGTCGGGGAGATAATTGATGTCACTTTCCGATGGATATTTTGCAACAAAAAGGATTTCCTTATACACTTGGTTCCAGGGCGGAGTGTAAATATAATCATCAATCTCCAATGTCCAACGGTGTATTAGTTCAATTTTAACTTCTGCTTCATTATGCCCTTTTCTTTTTGCTTTATCGGATGTGTAAGTAAAACTGACGGTTAACAAAAAGTAGCACAAATCACTTGTGGGGGGTGTTGTGGATGTTAAAACTCTCCCGTCTTTGTTTTTAATTTTTAAAGAAATACTACACCTGTGTTTTACAGTAACCTTCTCTGTTATGTTTTTGCCCCACCGTATGGGGTCTGAAACCTCTATGCTCCCTATGTGCAAATCGTCTTCTGGTAGAGAGGTAACTCTTACTTCCACGGAGCAATCCTTGTAAGAGAAGATTAAAGGGGGGTGGTTTTGTAGTAATGTAGACAAGTGTTGGAAGAAATCATTTGCCCACCTTTCAAAGTTATCGTATCTTCTTGTAGTTATGTGGGCTAGTGTTTTGGCCAGTGTTTTTACTGCCTCAAGTATTATATCAACCCGCTGGTAGTTGGCTCTAGTTCCGTAGATTAGGGGAACCCCTCCTATGATATAAAAACTAGTGGGAACACCGTGAGATTGGGATTGAACTTTTTCTGCCCACAATCCGCTGATTTCTAAGTAAAGGTGTGGGGTGTGGATTATAGCATCAGCATCAAAAATTATAGTGGCAGGTGTGGGGAGCAAAGAAAAGTTGATGTCCCTATATACTGCCACATCTACTTGCCAGCCAGTTAGTTTGTAGAATTTTTCATTAATACCCCCACCTTGTGGTGTTGGCGAATTTGGTGAATCCTGTGTGCGCAATCTTCCTGCTCTTATCCCAGTAATCATTACTTTTGCATTTGTGCCCAGCAGTGCGGACATTTCTGCTGACACTTCATCCAATATTAACTTCCATATTTCCCGAAGTTGTGGAGTGATGGCTGCTATTATTTTGTCCCTGTAGCGTGCTTTCTTGTTTTTAGTGGTTATAGTGAATCACCTCCCGCTATTAAAATTCACCGCTCTAACAAAAACGACAAAGCGAATGTAATCAAGCGCAGAGGTGCATACTTTAACTCGGCATCACTATTTATGTCGGGAAGTATTATCTCTTCGTTAGGGCTTTCCACCTTTGCCCCCCACAATTTTAGGTTGGTAATGTTTCCTCTTGCCCCTCCTGCTGCATCTATTAAGCACTTCCATGAAATTACTATATCATCATGCCAATCTTCTTTTATTTTTCTTATTTTCACAATTATAGTTAGTATAAGAGAAACTGTCTCAACTCGTGTTTCGTTACTTTCTGGGTCAGCCACCTTCACTTTGAGAATAAGGGGAGATGTGGATTTTACGGAAAATGTATCCTCATCAGATGCTGGCATAAAGGAGACGAAATTTTTGCTAATATTGGTTTCACATTCCCTTTCCACACTAACGACGCTCAACATATAGCGTTTCCCTGTGGAAGTATTAACTGGGTATTCTTGCCCCACCATGCTGTGGGCAGTTTTGTTGACTGCATCCAAAAGATGGCTCAACCAATTTCTCAATTCTGAAGCCTGTTCCCAATCTATAGCATTTTTTATAATCCACGCAATCTGTTCCACTACACTGTCGCTTACCCTAATGTTCCAATTTTTGATTTTTTTAAGATATTCATAAACTCCAACGAAGAAAACTTCACTCATAAACCTTTCAATTACATCTGAAGGAGAAATAGAGAAGTAAATATGATGTATATTTGGAAGGGAAACCTCAATTTGATTGAGGTGAGGCAAAAGGTGAACTCCAATACTACTTGCAACATGCGCAAAACATTCCACGGTTTCTCCTTTTGTTAGGTTAACAATATCAAACGCTACTACCCCTATAACTCTTTCAAGGAAATGAAAAATTATGTTTTGAGGGTCAGACAAGTAAGCATCGTGGGTAAATTCGTAGGATTCATCATACTCGCTTTTACTTCCCCAGTAGGAAAACTGCCATTTGTCACCTGTTAATTCTTCTAACTGCTGCACCACTGCAGGTAGAAGGTGTAAATTAAAATACCCATCCAAGCGCTGCTGGACTTTGTATCTTCCTTCGGGAGAGAGTAGAAAACTCTTTGCTGCGTTCACTTCTCGTTCTGTCAGGTTGCTGTTTTCCATTTCACTACCCCCCTAAAGCATTTTCATTTTTGCCCACTACCACCTATATATTTTAGCACATACCCCCCAAATTGTAAGCACCTATGTGGCAACCTGCACGACTAAAATCAACCTCTGCTAGCGCTGGGGGGGTTTACAAATTGGGAGGCATGTGCTAAAATAGAAGTGGAAAATTGATGGAAGGAGGGAAGGATTGTGGGCAAAACAACAGAGAAGCAACTTGGATTGAAGAGAAGTTATGATTTTGATGCTGTGACCGAGGCGGTGACAGTGCTTGCAGTAAATGAGCCCATAACCCCTCCACCCCTCCTGTGGGGTGGAATTGGAGTAGGGAAAACCACCTTCTGCGAAACCCTTGCTGCGCAATTGGGTATGTCTTTTTACCAACTCCCAGCAAGCCACATAGACCCAGCGTTGTTGCATGGAATTCCCATTGCAGACACAAAAGCAAGCGTTACCGCATTTTTGCCTCCAGAATTTGTGGCAGCAGATAAAACCTTTTTGTTGATAGATGAAGTAAATACCGCCCCAGAAAGTGTTATTGCTGCGGTCATGGAAACTATTAGAACACGAAGGATAGGAAGAAAAGTGTATGCAGATTTGAAGGTAGTGTTGGCTGCAAATCCCCCTCAACTGGCAGCGGGCGGATTTTCTATGCCCCTGCCCTTGCGGAATAGGGTGGTTCACATTGACTGGAAATTACCTCTCACGCATTTTAGGTTAGTTACTGCTTTGCCCCCCTTTGACCGTAAGGTGGAACATACAACTGCTGCACTCCCCATTGCAGACATGAATGAAATCCGAAAGTGGTGGTCATGGGCAAGTGGGATAGTTGATGCCTTTTTAAATAAATTTCCGCATCTTTACTATGAAGAAGATACTATAGAAAGGGGGGATGCCTACGAGTTTGGCACTCCCCGCACTTGGGATTATGTAAAGGTCATTCTTGCCGTTTTTCGTAGTGTGAATGCATCCCCATCAGCACTAGCAGTGGCTATACTGGGCACAGTAGGGGACGCTGCACAGGACTTCTTTACTTTTATGACAGAAAGTGGCGTTCCACACGCAGAGGAAATTCTAAATGACCCTACCATACTACTAAATTTAAGGGCAGATGTTTTCTATATCTCAGTGTTTGCTCTTACATCCTTTCTTGCACAAAACCCTGACAAGGATGTGGTGGAGAAGTTCTTTGATGTGATTTCTTTCCTTATAAGTAGAAAGAAACACGATTATGCGATGCTTCTGTTGGACAGTGTGTCCAGAATGATTAGAAGTGGCGTGAAATTAGTTATTCCACTGAGAAAGTTAAGTGAGGCAGAACTCAACTTGTTACAAAGAATCCACGACATAACAGCGAAACTGGGGGGAGGAAAAAATGAACAATGATTGGGAAGAACTTTTCGCTATGGCAAGATTTGTAGTATGTTCTTATTTTCGTTATTTTACAAGGTTGTGCTATGCCATTAACATCGTTCCTCCTACTAAAACCAAGGCGCAAGATATCTTACCATATGGGGAAGCATGTTTGGCTGTGGTTACTCCACGCTGGCAACTGCTTCTGAATCCAGAACTTTTAGATACAATTACCGATAGGTATAAACTTGACTCTACCTTCCTCGCAGTTACGATTTGGCTGCACGAACTGCTACATATTCTCCGCAAGCACCTGCAGCGGGGGGAAGGGAAAATATCCTTTTTATGGAACATTGCAGCAGATTGTGAAGAAAACGATGATTTAGTGGAAATTCTACTGCAAACATTCAAGCAAGGGTTGGTGCAGCAAATTTTGGAATCAGACATATTGGTTATCCCAGATAAGTTCAACCTCCCTAAAGGGCTCTCAGCCGAAGAATACTACTCGCTGCTTTTGAGTAAAGATGATTGGGTATCTTCCCAGTTACGAAGCAAATATAAAGAGATGGTAGAAAGTATGGAAGGTGGGAGTGGCGATAAGCATTTCGCTATGGATTACCTAGTGAGTGGTGAGCAGCAACAGGGTGTGGAGAAAGAGATTGATGGAATGGATGCAATCACTCAAGAATATATTATACGCACTACTGCTCAAGAAATTCTTAGTTACTCTAAAGATATAGGAAAAGTTCCTCACAGTTTGGTAAGGTGGGCAGAAGGTATACTGACACCTAAAGTGGACTGGCGTGAGATATTGCGCCGCAAGGTAAAAAGAATGGGGGAATTGATGTGTAGCAAGATGGGGGACTATACTTATTTGCGCCCCCACAAACTCAGCATGTGGCATGTTAACCCCCCCATTATCTTTCCAACTCAAGTTTCCCCAAGAACACCAATTGTCACTATTATAGACACATCGGGTTCTATGTCCGAAAGGGAATTGGCACAAGCAATAGCGGAGGTTAAAGGTATTGTGAGGAGTGGAGGTCATACCACATATATCCTATCGTGCGATGCAGAAGTTCATACTGTCACTAAAGTGTGGGGGGATACATTGCCTCACGAAAAGATAAAATTAGTGGGGGGTGGGGGAACAAATATGGTGGAGGGTTTGCGGTGGGCACAAAAGAATGTTACTCCCCCTCCAATCGCTATTATCCTAACCGATGGGTATTCATCTTGGGACGGAGCGGATGAGATAAAAATCCCAGTTATCTGTTGCTTAATAGGAAAGAATAGGGCTGCAAAAGAAACAATCCCTGCTCATTTTGATGTTGTAGAAGTAGAAATTACTACTCAGGAGGGAGATTAATTTTGCCTATGGAAGATAGACTTTACCTGGTTTTGGACAGGTTAATAGAAAGCCTGCAACCTCCTGCCATAAAAGCCATTGGGGAAATTCCACCTAAAGGGATGTGGTCTCCCAACATTGTAACTTCTGCTATCGTGCCCGCAGTAGGAGGCACAATAACGGATTATCCTACCATTTTATTGGCGTCAACTCCATCATCACCTACAGGTGGTTCTTCTCAGCAGCATTGGGGCGTAGAAGGATTTGCTGTGCACAAGCATGGAAACAAAATCATAATAGGAGGGGGAAAAGTGGTGTGGGGGGGTAAGGAGCGGTGGGTGGAAGGTAAGGAGATTGATATTTCTGAAATTCCCGCTGGAAGTTTTGTTGTTGTAAATCTGCAAACTGGGGAGATTAAGGTAACATACACCCCTGGGGCTATAGAGTGGGTGATATACTTCTCACGCTAGGATTTACGCAATTGAGGTGAGTTTGTTTTCACCTAGTCAAAAGCCTGAAGTCACAACAGGAATGCGCAGGCAACTGCGTAAGTCCTACATGCAAGAAACAGTTTTGGTAATTAAAACTACTAAGGAGGAGGAAAGGTGATGCAATACCAACAATGGGAAATTGCAGCGAAAAATTTTCTGCGAGTATGGGAGTTGGAAGCGCTCCGCATTGTAAAGAAAGCGATGATAGCATTACAAAACATAGCAAGGGATGCATTTTATGAAATAGAAGGAAGTGTAGCAAATTCTATACCAAAATTAGATAGCGTTAATAAACTTATGGAACTCATAGATGTAACTTACTCTGGTGCACAAAAATTGGCACAAATTTCAGTAGGGCGCTCAGGGTTACCTGCAAGCGGTTCTAACCTTATGTCAGATATAGTAGAAATTTGTAATATTTTCTGTAATTTGGAAACGCCTTTCGCTAAATTTTCCCTTGAGTTTAATGTTCAAGTTAGCGTGAAGGTTGATGCCAAAGTTACTATAACACAGGATATGGAAGAGCGTGCCGACATAAAGTTAATAGTTGATGGGGTATACTTTTATCTAGAAAACATAACCACACCAAACTTTTCTATCAGGTATACCAAAAAAGAAATAGCAACTAATACGACCTGTGTAGCATTCAGTGGGGATAGATTTGCTGTAAGCATAGAAGATTATGCCATGGGCAAGGATTTAGGCATGTTGTTCCCTCAATGGGAAACCTCAGCGAAAAATATGGCATACGAGATGGCGTATGTTTTGCAAAGATTATTCACTTCTTGGGAAGGATATCTCATCAATGCAGTAGCCAATATTGATGATATTTTGCGAAAAGTTAGCGACGAATTGTCAAAAGTGGTGGAAGATGTGGCATCTTCTCTCCCTCCCACAATGGCACACCTTTTCTCTCAATTGTATCCTTACATTTTCGTTGCAAATGATGATATTGAACTAATTGCTGACATATATCCCGCTTTTGCAGTTCAAACAAACACTTACATTATACCTTTACACGCTCGCATATCGTTACAGGGTGCGGGACTCACACGGGCATACAACATTGTAGATATTCCCCTATCTGTTAAGATAGAAATAGGAGTTACTGAAGATGGGAAAAAGTTGAATTATATTTCTGTCAAGATGTTTGTCCCAAATCCTTATATATATCACCCTGCCCAGCCCAAGATAACTAGAGATGTGCTGGAAACACTGGAAAGTGTTACCAAAAGTGAGGACAATTTCTCCAATAAACCGCTGGATATTTCCACTTACCGCCTAGAGAACTTTGTAACTTACTTGCGCAACAGAGTAACATCTCTCTTAACAGACTCCTTTGTGAAACTTGTTAATTTTATTTACTCCAATGTAACCTTGTTTGCTTCAACCGCTGCGGGGGGTAGAATGGAAGACATTGATGTATTAAGTGCAACTTTCTTCACTAATATACAGAGTGCCACTGAAATGTCTATTAGTTCTGTGATGTCAAGTATAGCCTTAGGGGTAATATCATCTATTGATATTATGGATGATGTTATAGCACCTTTGCACTCAACCTTTTATGATGAAATCGTGGAATTACTGAAGGGGAATATTATAGAGAGGGATATTGAGAGGGAAACCACCCCCCGCCTGTGGTCAGGTGGAGGTGTAAGGTATGTAGAGGTAACTTCGCCAAGTCTGCAAAAAACAATGAAACTTCCCCCTATGTGGTTGGGGCCTAGCGTGCACGCAAGAATCAAAGCACTCCCAGCGTCGCAGAAGGAGGCTCCCCATTTGCCTGAGTGCCATGTTTCCCTTTTCTTCTCCCCTGCGTGGGTCCTCTATCCTATTACAGCAAGAGGTGCATCTAATACCTTGGGCGGAAAGTTTGTGGGGGTTGTAATAGGTGTAAGATGTTATGTTGAATTTTCACCTATAAAATACAAAGTGATGTTCATTGAAACAACCCACAGTGATGAAATGCAATTCCGAGGCGTGAGGAGCCTTGAAAAGCATAGTATGGAGACGGAAATGAGGAACATATCCATGGTTAGAGATGTATTTACGAGATGGTGGCAGCAAGCACGAAGTGAGTTGCAACAAAAGGGTGTTGATTTGCAGGAACTCATAAGGAAGTTGCTAGCACAGGTGCGCATCCAAAATGGGTGATGCCTTTACATACACAAGGGCTGAATGTTAAAATTGAACCTGAGTTGTCACTAAGAGTGGCGACTTGGGTTGTGGCAACCTGTGTTCGCAGAGGAGGTATAACACATGGCAATTGCAAAGGTAATATTTGGTGATGCCCGAAACATGTCAGAACTTGCCAACGAGTCAGTGCATCTTGTAGTGACTAGCCCCCCGTATTACAATGCTCCATTTCACTATGCGGGGAGATACAGCAGTTATTCAGAGTATCTTCAAACCATTGATGGTGTTGCCCGTGAAGTTTATCGGGTGCTCCAGACAGGGCGGGTTGCATGTTTAGTAGTTGATGATGTCCGAATTGATGGAACTTTCTACCCCATTGTAGCAGACATCACCCGCATTTTTATGGATGTGGGGTTTACTTATAGGGATAAAATAATTTGGGTGAAACCCGAAGGTTACATTCGCATTAGCCGCCGCAGTGGAGTGCTTCTCCAACACCCCTATCCCATGTATTTCTATCCCGATAATGTTGTTGAAACTATCCTTATATTCAGCAAGGGAAAGTGCAATTATAAGCAGTTTACTTCAGAACAAAAAGAGAAATCCCGTGTGGATTTGCAGGAATACCTTGAGAAAAAGTGGTATCTCAATGTTTGGCAAATAACCAATGTTCTACCCCACTCCACACGGATAGAGAAGGGGGTTGCTGCCTTCCCCATAGAACTTGCCCGCAGGTTGATACTTCTTTACTCCTTTGTAGGTGATATTGTTTTAGACCCCTTTTTAGGAAGTGGCACCACAATGTTGGCGGCCATTTCGCATGGAAGAAATTGTATTGGGTATGAAATTAATTCTGCTCTCCAACCAATTATCTTAAAGAAGGTTGGGGGCAATATTGATATAGTGCACAGAGATGACGCTCAATCCATTCCATTGGATTTGGGGGAGGATAGAGATGATTAGCGGAACAAAAGAACAATGGAAAACATTGAGTGACAATTTGCTACTTGTGGGGAAATGGGCAATGGTAAATGGGTTACCTGACCCTCACGCTCTCTTGCAGGAACTCACATCCCCCCAAGCGGTAGCACAAGGTTTTTTGCGCAATGTGAAATTTATACTAACATCAATGAACACCCAAGATAGCGAAGAAGATGGTGATGAAAGTGGGGTTAGAAGGAAAAGAAACCTTTACCTGAAGTTTGTTCTTCTAGAATTCCCTTACCTACAGAATTGCATTCTTTTGCACCAGTTCCCAGATTTTAGTAAATTGAAGTTCTTTCAACAAATTGTAGAAATGGCACTGGAGGAGGGCGTGTCCTAGTTCTTGTAGGTGGGTGCCTATTGTCTCAAACAGTTTGGGGATTTGTGCAATAGATTGCTAGCGCATAGCCACTAAGTGCCACAGTAGGGCAGCAAACGCCACCGCCAGCAACCCCCACAGTATCCACCCCACCTTTGGATTCTTCCGCAGTGTTTCTCCGAATCTTTCGGAGAGGGTTTTACCTAACTTGCAGACCGCATAGATTTCAAAGGATGCTAACAACCCTCCCAGTGCGGCAAAGAACAGTGCCCACTCAACTAACCCAGCCCACCAAAAAGCGCCAATTAGGACGGCAAACGCACCTACGAAAATCAAAATCTCGGATGACAATTTGAAACTTTGCTTACTCTTCTTGTTGCTCATCACACTTGTTGTCCCCTTTCTTGTTTTTCACCTTTACTTTGGAAGAGCATTCACTCAGTGCCTTCAACAGCATTTCTCTGACTTTCTCCTTCAGTTCTGCTATCCTTCTTGCGCCTTTGCTTCCTTCTCCTGCGGGTGGGAGTTTCCCCTCTTCTTCTTGTAACTCTTCCACAATTTTCTCCACCACTTCCTCTTGCAACCCTCCCAACCGTAACCTCATGCGGGTGAAAATGCGGGAAACCAACGCCCAATACCTTTTGCTGTCTTCATCAACGCCTTTGTAGTTGTCGTTAACAATTCTTTTTGCTGCTTCCCACAACCTTGCGTCCCTCACCGTTTTCACTCTCACAGGAGGAGTCGCCTTTTCTCCCCTTGGGTTATCTATGAGTTCCTCCACTCTCGCTGCAGTTTTCTCAATATCAGCCATGTTAATTTTCGCATCTGGGTCATCATGTAGACGCCACGCTGCATCCAACAACTTATCTAGTGCATTCAGCAAGGTTTCAGTGTAGCAATCTTCATCCATAAGATAGAATTTCACTGCAGCAAAATCTTCAAACGCCTCTTCCCCTTTCCTTGCCTTCAGGTTCTTTATGCCTTCCCTTAACTTTCTTTTCGCTGCGTTTTTCCCTTCACTGCGTCGGCGGGGGCGCTCCAACGCTTTCAGCAAACTCAGGCTTTTTGCTTGTGGGATTCTCTCAGGTGAAGCAATGGCATTCAGTGCTGTTCCTATTGCTATAATATCCAACTTGGCATCTTCAATCTTATCAGCGTCTATGTGCTCTGTTACAGATGATGCAATTTCTCTTACCTTAACAAGAGATTGCATTATTCTCTCCCACAAAGAATCTTGCCCTTCGGTTATGTCATAGGCTCCAACAACTGCGTGCAACTGCATAGAAGTATCTTGAAAGTCCCTCTCAATTTCCTCAATTTTTGTGAGCAATGTTTGCAGCAAGTCTAAAGCAGCATAACAACGAGCAAGATAACTCAGCAAAGCGGCTATTGCCTTTTGAGGGTTTGTATGAACCAAGCCTAATTGTGGAGCACCCTCTACAGGGATATCTATTCTTTTTGCCAACTTCTCTACTTGAGGCAGTAATGCTGCACCTTCACCTTTAGTTTTTGGTAATATTGCTCCTATAAGATTTAGAAGGCTTACTGTTATTTCCTTAATCTCGTGTATGCTAATGGGAGCAAGAAGCAAGTGTGCGCTAGAACGAATGAAAGCGTCCCTTACTTCCTCCAACTCCTCCAATATTTCACCCTTCACGCCTCGCATCTCCATCTCAGAGTGGATGGATGTTAACATTGCGTTGATGGCATTGCGTAACTTTAGTATGTTCTCTTTAATATCTCTGAGTTGAATTAACAGACTCAGAAATTCCGCTAGTTTCTCCCGCAATTTCCTAACATCATTTATGATTTCTCCACGGGAGGCTAATCCAGTTCTAAGTGTAGTTGCTTCGCTTTGTTGTTTTGATAGTTCTGCTAAAATACTATGCATTGGATGCACACCTCCCTCCTAAATTTAGCACACGGCGCAAAGCCCCCTTTCTATGTTGTGCCGTGTAAACCAAGCAAAAGGCTCTAGCAAACTGTTTGCAATTTGGGGAATGTTGTGCTAAACTCCATGAAAGAAAATAGACAAATTGTAAGAGAGCATACGATGGCATGTGATGTGCTCTTTACATTGAGGCAACAGTGCGTTAAACTTTGTGCTGGGAGTAAATCCATCGTGAAGGAGGAGTGAGTAAAATGGCGGAAAGAACTGTAGATGGGGTTGCGTTCTTTACTAACAATAGGCTGCTCCCCTTCCCTGGGGACACCTTTAGGCTTGTAATCCCAGCAACAACTTATGTTTCGTTGTTGAAACATGGGGTGGGGGCTAAGTCCCCCATTGTGGTGTCCACAATCGTAGATGACCAGGTTTTGTTGCCCCAAGAACTTACCATCTCCACACCCACTATAGACAATGTTGGGGAGGTTGTCTTTACCAGATACGCCACTGTGGTAGTAGTTAACGAGCAGCGTCGTGAGGAGATTGTGCGTAGGGTGGATAGTGTGTTGGTGCCACTAGATGGGATTGCTTTCATGAGAATAGATGAAGTGCTAACTAAAACAGCAACCACAGCAACAGTGCGTGGCAACATCTTCTATGTAGATGAATCATCCCCAGTAGATAGCGACACTATCAACAGTTTCAGTGCCAATGTGGCCACCTACAGTGAGAAGTTAGCAGATATTATGGCGTTTTTCTCTAATCAAGGAAACTTGGCGGTAGATATGGTGGAGGCGCTAGGGAACATTGAAGGAATGGTAAGACAGAAAGCATCGGAAGCATTGTCAGCAATAGCCCAAAACAACTACCTTGAGGCAGCGGGAAAGGTGTTGAGCATTGCATCTCTTGCATCCGAAATGACATTTGGTGATATATTTATTCTACTGGATGAAGCCAGCGCTGGAGGAAATGCTGATATCCCACTGGGTGAGTATATGAAGTTGGCTTTAAGGGCTTTCTTACTGTCCTACGAGGCAGTCCAGCAATTGTATGATATTACTGTGAGTATCAGTGAAGAGGAAAAGAACCAGATTACTCTTACTTCTCTGCACAGGTTACAACAAACAATTGAAAAACGGATAGGAAAAATAACTGGAGCAGAAGGAACTAACCCCAAAGATGAAATTCTTGCTAAATTGGAAGATGTAAACCCCCCACCTGATGTGCGGGCTTACATAGAGAAGGAAGCAAAGAAGTTGGGTAGTGGCTATTTGGGGCTTTGGGCAGAAGCAGAAGTAACACTAAAACACATTAACTTTTTGCTCTCACTGCCATGGAACAAACGGGCAGAAAGTAATGTTGATATAAAAGACGCCATTAGTAAACTAGATGAGAGATTGTTCGGATTGCGCAGGACAAAAGAAAGAGTGATAGAGTATCTCGCAACCATGCACCACCTTAATGTGCCAGCCATCAAGGGAACTACTTTGTGCTTTGTTGGCCCTCCAGGCACAGGAAAGACAGATTTGGCAAGGCAGATTGCACTGGCACTTCAGCGGCCTTTTGGGCGCATTGCGCTGGGGGGAGTCAATGATGAAGCCAACATCAAAGGCCACAGGAGAACTTATGTTGGGGCTATGCCAGGGGATATCATGAAAACCATTGCAAAATGTGGGGTGAAAAACCCTGTTATTGTTCTGGATGAGATAGACAAAATGAGGGTTGGGGTGAAGGGTGACCCTGTTGCTGCGCTGATGGATGCTCTTGACCCAGAATTCAATCACGAATTTGTTGACTTCTTTGTTGATTTTCCATTTGACCTCTCTGAGGTTCTCTTCATCTGCACAGCCAACAATGTGGTAAACATCCCACCACCCCTCCGAGATAGGTTGGAGATTATTGAATTCAGACCTTACACTTTCGCAGAGAAGAAGATTATAGCAATAGATTATCTTATCCCCCGCATCCGAGAAGAACTTAATTGTCCCCCTGATTTCCTTAAGATTGACGATGATGCAATTGATGTTATTCTATCCAACTACACACTAGAAAGTGGGGTGAGAGAACTCTACAGGATACTGAAGAGAATCTTCATGAAATCCTTGGTTCCAGATGCCCCACGCCACATTGCTGCCGAGCATGTAAGTAAGTTGCTTTGGGATGTCACTCCACAAGTATGGAAACTAGAAAAGAAGCAAACGCTGGGTGTGGGAATGGCACCAACTCTGGGAGTGTTAGGTGAGAGCGGTGAGGGCTGTGTTTCCTACATTATGATTGATGTAGTCTTCTTGGGAGAAGATAGTAAGGAAGAAGAGGATGTGTTGGTATGGACGACTAGTGCAGACCAAGTGGCGCAACAAAGTGTGGTTGCGGGCATTCGGGTGGCCCGCAAAATTGCTGCCAAATTAGGGAAGAAGTTGGGTAAAATTAAGTGGATAATACACAGCACCAGACCATTTTTGCACACATCGGGGACTTCGTGGGGGCTTCCTGCTGCGTTGGCAGCGCTCTCTGCATTGTTGCAGCGTCCTTTGCCCCCTAACTGGGCATACACTGGCGAAATAGACATTAGTGGGCATGTGTATGCTGTGGGGGGTGTAGCAACAAAAATTGCCACAGCGGACTTGCTGGGCTTTGATGTGCTCTATGTTCCACATGAGAATTACTACGATGTGGCTGCCTTGGACTTTTCCCCTCAAGTTCGCATTAACTTTGTAGAAAATATCCAGACTGTAGTGGATAGTTGGTTATCAAGCAAGCCACGAAGGACAAGACAAAGGTAGGGTAGTAGATTGGTTGGCTAAATTGCTTTTGGTGATGCAGCATGTCCAAAACGCTGGAAGAAAGAATCATAGAAAGGCTAGCAAAAGATTTGTTTGCGTATGCTGGCTATTCTTACTCGGAGGGTGCCCGCCCTGTCTACGGTGAGGAGGTTGCGGAGGGTAAGTTCACTACAGTAGATGTAACTGAAGTCAAGCGTGGAGGCCCTACTGCAAAGTTCGTTGTGGGTAAGCCCAGAGTTGTTTATGATAAAAACATTGCCCGCAAAGTATTCAGTGAGTTAGATTTGGTTAACAAGATAATCAAGGCGTTGGAGAGTGCAGCACGGAAGCGGAGGCAAAAGTAGAAAGTAGCGTTAAGTGTAAAGTAAAAGTGGAGGTAGTGAGATTGTGGACAGGGTGGGAAAACATGAGAGGTTTCTTTACCTTAAAAGGAAAGCACATCTTTGTGTATGATATGTGTTCCAACGATATTGATAGCGAAATAAAAGCGCTAGGCGAGATTAAGACTTTTGGTTGTCCAAACTTTTATAGCATTGGCATGAAAACTGCTAACACAACCAAAAGGGCTGCTAATTTTCTAGTTGAAAAACTTTACGCAAAGGTAGAGTTTGATGAATTTATTGAAAGGCTAGCAAAGGAAACAGGATTACTTAAGTTAGTAAGTAAGGTAGAATAAGAGGAGGGGAAAAGATGGAGAAAGATAGTTACCTTGTGCCCATTCCAACTAGAATGACAATTTGGCCTCCTTCCCCAGTTTACATTACAGGGACAAGCAGCCGCTACATTAAAGTAGACCCAGATACTACCGAGTTGGTTGTGGCAGATGATGTTCGTGGGCTGCTGGGGATGTTTATCACTTCAAGCACCATGCGCCCACTGGGCACAGTGAGTGCACCCTCCCACCCAGCACTTTACGAGGTGAAAATCTTTGCAGTGCCAATTGGTATTACCGTTTCTTCTCCCCCTCCTTACAACTCCACAGAATTCTTGGTTGCTCAGTTTTGTGATTACATTGGACACATCAATGTCAGCATGCCTATGCCAGGAATGCAAGCGAAGTTATACATCTACATTAGGAACTTAACTACATCTGCAAACCCCGAAACGCTATATGTCTGTATTGCACTTGAAAAGTAGTAAAATGCAAAGTCAGGGGGGAAATAATGAACATGGAAACGATAAAAAAGGAAATAAAGGGTCATTTGATTGATACTGTATTCTCTATGCTATTTTTACTTTGTTTAGTTATACTTAAATTCACGCACAAAATAGAAGAAAACACATTCATTCTTGGTCTCCTTTTGTGGGCAATTATAACCCCCAGCCCCCATCGTTGGGTAATATCCTTGGGGAACTGGATTAAAGCAAGAAAAAACGGAGGCATTGAGATTACTGCAGCGAAAAACGGGAATGCAAATGGTGGCGAAAACACTGCAGATACTAATAAGGAAAACCAGTCTTAGACCCACCTGCGCCGCACGGTGGCAACAATTTCATCCCTCACTTCTCTAGCCCATCTTTTCATTCTCACCTTAATTTCGTTGCTCAATTCTTTGCTATTGGAAGGATAAGGGATTACCTCAACCTTTGCATCTTCTTCTCTCAAAATGTCTTCATTATTTGTAACTACAAACAGAAAATCATCACTTTCAAGGCTGGTGGGGAAAAGGTATTTCACTTCATCTAAATCAAGTTCTCCAACAACATGCAGAGCATAGCAAACCCAAAGAGGAACAGTAGCAACCAATACTTCCTTCACAACTTCCCACATCTCCTCCACACTTCTGCTTTCTCTTGATTCGTATCCTATCACTCCCAAGATTTTGTTTTGAACGAAAACAGTAGGATTTAGCACCCCACATCCTTCCTTTGCACGAAAATCTTTCACAACAAAATCATCGTTGAACTTATCCAAAACTCCCCCTACCCTTGCTTCCTGAAAGTGCTCCATCAAGCGTTGCAGCGCTGTGTTTTTGATATCCCGTGTAAGTTGTGCCAACCTGTAGCCCCAGCGTGGAGAAATTGGCTGAACCTTGTTGGATAACATTGCATACACCCACGCCAATTTCCACCCCACCTCATCATCATCGCTGACGGGGGACACCGAGTTCAAAAACACCTTTCCCTTTTTCACTAAACTTTCCAGTTGCTCATCATCAAACGCTACAAGAATTGGGTTCTCAATTATATCGCTAATGACTTCATCAGCCAGTTTTTCTGCGCTCCAGTTTCTTTCCTCACATTTCTGCCGTATCAAATCAACGAACCAAGACCTCGCAGCAGGCATGTAGGGGATACCGCTGGGGGGAACTTTGGCGGGGTGGGGGGGTAAATCCATCCACAAATCAATCCCCCGCACTTTTTGGTGAAAAATATAAGGGAGATACTCAATGTTTCCCAACTGTTTCTCCAACACTCCCATCCAGCGAAGATGCCTTGCACTCTTGCGCCCCCTCATTCTCTTCACCACTCCAAAAACAAGTGACCAAAACTGGGGTGAACCTTCCTGCACATCTGGGTAACTCTCCTGAACTATTTTGATTGCTTTTTCCCAATCTCTACTAATCACATCCATGCGAGGCATCTTGCTTTCCCCCACACCCATTTTAGCCAAAGCATTCACATTTAGCCCATCATTCGCATAAGTCCTCCTGCAGTGAGGAGGATGACTTAGCGAACTTGAGGTCACCCTCATGTGGAGCATTTCCCGCATGAGAAGCGCCCTTTAAGGCCTACGGGCGAAGGCCCCGAGCCTGCTGGGGGAGAGCCCGCTCTCCCCATCGCAGGGTGCTGCTCTGCTTTTGTGTTGTTGTTCACATAAGTCCTCCTCCAACTCAGATTGAGCAAATAATCTTTTAGTCTCAGCCTTGCCCGTTGTTCGCATAAGTCCTCCTCCAACCCATCCATTTCCACTTACATGTTAGCACAAATTCCCGAATTTGTAAAGACTCTTGCAGCAAATCTCTAGTTGCCCCCAAACCCTTAGGGGGTTGGATTGCAACTTGCAAGTTTGCACAGAGTGTGCTAAAATTAAGAGGGAGGTGAGAGGGCGTTAGCATTTTAGCCCTGTAATTATGGGGAGCACAACAAAAAGTTATTTAGTGGAGGGCATTGAAGATATAAGTGGAAGGATGATGTCTTCCGAGTATGATTTAAGGATGTATACAATAACCCCCCCAGCGGAGGAAGGGAGTGTTACTATCACTTACACAATGATACCTAACGCTTTTACCTTTGGTAGGAGAAGAATATCTACAAGGGGAAGGTTTCTCCCCCCCACTGCGAGGGCTGAAGTTTTCGCTGACGCTAAGGGATTGTTTGCTGAGGAAGAGGAAGTTAAAGCGAGCAGCACAGTCACTTTCACTTCCAGCAAAGTTTCTGCGCTCTCAGATGCAAAATTTGCAATAGGTTCCCTTGCGGAGGTAAGTGCAGACGGAAGAGTAAACTTTGCTATTTCTAAATTTGATAGCATTGCAAGCGCTAAGTTTGCATTCGCTTCTGAGTTAGAAGAAAAATTCGCTAGTGCTCTTTTCTATTTTGCAACCAAGGATGATAGATTTGTTGACGGTGAGTTTCACATGTTGCACATATCTGATGTTGCTTTTATCCGTGATTTTCTTGCTGAATATGTCCCTACGCTGCGCACCAGCAAAGAATGGGGGGCATCTATACACTTTCTCCACTCCGCAGAAAGCGTAAAAGTGCTTTTCCCTCCACAGAAAATGAACAAAGTTCTGGTTTTCCTGAGAGGTTACATGTTTCCTGTAGATATCGTAAACAACACATCGGAAACTTTAGTTGATTTCCAAGTGCCAGTGATAATTGATAGCGCTAGTTTGATTAGGGAGAGAAAGATGCGCTACGATTGTGCGGACATTAGAGTGCTTGATACAGACAAGTGGACAGTGTTACCGTTTTGGGTTGAAAAACATACAACAAACTCTTCCACCACATACATCTGGGTGAAAGTCCCAGAGATACCTCCAAATTCTACCAAAAGGATTTATGTAACTTTTGGTGATTTGCAAGCACCTTCGCTTTCTAATGGAGTGGCAACCTTTGACTTTTTTGATGATTTTGATGAGTCTTTGGACACTAATGTTTGGTATGTGAATGCTTCAGATTACATTGTAAGCGATAGCATTTTGCGCATCAATGTGGGGGCAATAGGATTGCAAAACCCATTACCCTTCAACCTCAATGATGGTTATATTGTAGAAAGTAGAGTAGCATACAATAGTTACACAGAAAACACATATAGCGGTGTGCTAGAAGTTTCATCATCAAGGTTCACTGCGGGGAGTAACGCTGGGGCAGATGCAACTATTCTTTACATGGTTAACAACCCATCTGGTGATAAAAGTGTTCGGATATGGATAGGCACTGGAACATCTGCCCGTTACGATATCACATCAGGTGCATTTGTTTTTTCCTCGGAACAAGACACATGGTATGTGTTAGGGAATGAAACCACCCCCACCACCGCAGCGGTGTGGAAAGATTACACGAGAATGAATAACTACGATGTTAGTTGGGAAAAGGATATAAAGTATTTATCTTTGGGGTTTTTTAGCGGCAGCAACACTAACATTAAAGATACATCATATGATTGGGTGCGTGTGCGAAAGTTCAGATTGGATTCCCCCACTGCGCAGGTTGGGGGAGAAAGATTGTATCCATACATAAGAACCCTCCCGCAAGACATCAGTAGCACAATTATCACAAATCAAACACCCTTCTCCACTTTGGTAGTTGCTCTTTACTTTGCGTAAGCGTTAAGTTAAAATTGAGATGGAGGGATGAAAAATGCTTGCAACTTTACAAATTAACATTACAGACCCCATGGCAACGACCATGGGCAAGTTGGCGCAAGTCTTCAGCGATGCAGGGTGGACGGTAGAAGTTGACCCAGCAAGCCCTGTGGGGGACTTTACAGTCACCAGCCCAGGCAAGGTGGGAGAAAACTTCCCCTTAGTTGCTAGATTCGTTGCTGATACATCCAGTTTGTCTTGGGAAAGAGGTATCAACATTGTCCTTTACCGTGTAACTTACCCCACTGTAGGAGAACCAATGGAATTTGCATCAACAATCGTAACAGGAGGAACTTACACATTAGCCATCAATTCCTTAGGGTTTGTAATTACTCCTCCTGAAACCCAAACCCACAGGTTCCAATACGGAACTTGGGCAGGGCTTTTGTTACCGTTCTCCCCTATCTATGACCTTCCACCATCGGAGTGGGTAGCAACCCCCCTCTTTTTCACCACCGATAGGATATTGGGCTTTGCAGAAAGAAGCGAAAGGCATATCATCCCCACAAAAACCACTAATATTCTCCAAACTCCTGAAGAGGAAGTTTACGATACCTTCATGATTGCACATTTACATCTTGGGAAAATGACCCCCCTTGAAAGGGACAAAGATAAATTCATCCTTCCCCTCGTCTTCTGCGTGCCGTGGGGGGATTATGTGCTTCCATACATGATTGCCCCCACTTTCTTTGTGGAAGTTAACCCTATGCGCACTTTCTACCTCCCAGTTGAATCTTACAAGGACTTTCTGAAACCACGAATTTTGCCTTTCGGTAAGGTAGTGGCTTGTGGTGAACTCCCTCCGCAGGGAGCAACACTTCTCGCAATCGTCTGAGAGGGACAAGCAAATGGAGCAAATTAGAAGATGGGAGATAGACAAAGTGTTAGTGGGGTATGAGAAGAGGGAGTTACGGGTGTGGGGTGTAAGGTCACTTTCAAGTGGGTATGGGTGGTTGGCATATCGGGCAGCCCAAGCCTTTCCTTCCCACCTTTCTGCAGATGTGTGGGTAATGCCCCCATCGGATGCTAGCGCAGTTATGTCATACATAAAGCAGCGTGGGGAAATTTTGAGGTGGAGGGATTGGAAACTCTGTTTGTGTGCGGTGGATGGCACGGAAATCCCTGCGGGGTGGAAGCACAGTATAGATGAAGATTTTGATGGTGTAATTTTGATGGTGAACCATTCTGGGATGGGGCAAAAGTGCCCAAAGTATCTTGGGGAATTTTACCCATTACCACGCACGGCGTTTATCCCCCCACCCCGCCGTTGGGAGCCTCCACCACACAAAGTAATCGGTTCGGTGGTTACTTATCACTACAGGAAGGGAATAGATTTGCTGGTTTCTCTGATTTGGAGGATATACAAGAAAGACCCATCGGTTGGATTTAAGTTGGTGTTAGACCCTATACTTAAGAAGATGATGGTGAATGGGATTCCCCCCACCGTTGAGGTTTTGAGTGGGATAAGTGATGCAGACATGGTGGAGTTCTACTTATCCTTGTGGGCGTTCATTTCGCTATCCATGGGTGAGGGTGGGGCTCTTCCAGTTGCTGAAGCAGCGTTTTTGGGCGTGCCAGTTATCACCCCCAACCACACTGCGTTTTCCTGCTTGCCAGCATCGGTGAGGGTAAGTTGTATCTCCCAACCAGCGCCAATAGATGCACATTTTGCTGGGGAGATGTTTATTGCGGACTTAAGGGAAGTAGAGGAGGTTATATTGGGTGCTGAAGTTTTACCTCCGCCCAGCGGGGGGAGCGTGAAGTTTGAAAGCCTTGATTTTCTTTCAGCGTTGCCTCTCTAATTCCTTCTGGGCATTTTCCCAAGCAATGTAGAAAGGAAGCACAAGGGGCAATTTCTGCACAAAACTTGGTTCTCTCACTGCAGCAATGCACTGCAAAATTAACCCCCTCTCCGCAGGGAAGAAGTTCCTTTCTGTTAGCACTTTCAGCACCTTGTCTGTAGGAAGAGGAAGCAACATCGCTGCAACAGCGTAGGAATAGATAAGCGGGCGCTGTGGAGCAAGAGTGTAAGTTACTAGTTTTTTGCCCAACAACCGTTTTATCTTTTTGTCCCCACTTGTAGGGTTAAACTGCCTTACTATGTTGTGCGCAAGCAGGTAAGATTGAATGTAAGCATCCTTGTTGCTCTTTGCAAACTTGAGAAGAGGGGGAAAGAAATGGAGAACCAGAGTGGTAACATAGAAAGCGTGCACGGCTTTTTCAAACCCTTCGCTCAGCGCCTTTGCCAATTCTCTGTGAACGAGTTGCACACCCACATTGTTTATGTGCTTTGCTGCTTTGTAGTATGCGGTTAGTGTAGCGTGGTGAAACTTGAGCCCTAAAGTTGCTGCAAGCCTTACCCCACGCACAAGGTGGAAAGGATACACATCCAATGGGGCGATGTGGCGTAACACTCTTTTCTCAAAATCTTCAAGGAAAGCAACATGCAGGTGCGATTTCTCCCCCTCCAGCAGCGGGGGAAGGGGAGCAAGAACCGCATTGACGCTAAAATCAAACGGAGTATCCCCCACTAAGTAGGTAAACTTCAAGTCAATGTGATTATCATCATCAAGATACACTCTCAGCGCATCCTCACTGACCACCAAAAAGGGCTGAAACTCTTCTTCTGCACTGAGTGCAGTAATCACCTCGTGGATGGGACGCTGAACCTCAACCAAAATATCCACATCGGTATCTTCCTTCACTTTATGACCCAACAGGTTCAAAAGGTAGTTCCTCAAAACCCCACCGAACACAAACATTCTCGTTTCATCACCCAACAACTTGATGATTCTGTTGCGCACATCCCCTATCCTCTTTGCAACCTTCGTGGGTAACTTCAAATCCTCCAATCCCACTTTGATTGTTTTCATAGTCCTAAAATTAAGCACCACCCTCCCCTCCTTCTTCCTTCAACCTTTTCTTTACTTCATTGAAAACCTTTATCGTTTCTTGCATGATGTGAGGTGTCCTTGCAGATAACTGGTAATGATATACAATTGCTGGGATAAGTTCTCCCCCATGCGCCACAAAAAGTTCACGAGGGGGCAACTCCGTGTGGTAAAGCAGTGCCCTACCAAGTAGCCTCTCTTTCCTGTCATCAGATTGCATAAGCGCTGCTGCACACATCGCCTTTGCCACCCAACCCAACTCTGGATGCCTCCCTATATCATCCGCACTCCACCCCAAATACAACGCAAGCACCCACCCCATCACCTCCCACCTAAACCAATCTTCCTGAAAAATATCAAAGATGGTGGCAACAACTTTCGCTAACTCCGCCCTCAAATTTTCATCCTCTTGCAACTTTTTGAAAATTTCCCGTATACTCTGCGCTGTTCCTTGCATATGCTATGCCCCCATCTAAATTTAGCACACAAGGTAGGTTCGCAATTTGCCCCATCAGGCTTGGAGGCAATTGGGTGTTTACAAACTTTGGACTTTGTGTTAAAATATAAGTGTGACTTTCAGGAAACTGGGGCGATGACGCATGAGCGTATTGGTATTATTAAGTGGTGATTGCATGGCGTGGCTCCCTGTCATTGAAAGGGAGTTTGGAGAAAAGTTTGCCCTCACATTTTTAGACCCTCCATTCAACCAAGGAAAAACTTACGCAGCGTGGAATGATAATCTCCCCCCAACCCAATACTGGGAGTGGATGACAAATATATGCGCTATGGTTTACAAAGTTACGCAACCTGGCGGTGCAATCTACTTCATGCAAAGAGAGAAAAACGCAGAATTTGTGCTGCGTGCGTTGCGGGAAACAGGATGGACACTCCAAAACCTTATAATATGGAAAAAGAAAACATCCGCAGTTCCTTCTCCCCACCGTTTCTCTAAAAGTTACCAAATCATAGCGTTTGCAACCAAAGGGGAAAAGCCTCGTGTGTTCAATAGACTGAGGGTAGTTTCCCCCCCACCGCCCCACTATAGAATGCCAAGACCTACCGCCACATACCTTACCGATGTGTGGGATGATATTAGAGAACTAACATCGGGATATTTTGCTGGACACGAGCCTTTGCGGGATAGTAAAGGTAATCGTATTTGCACGCAGCAATCCCCCATTGCTCTGCTTTTGCGCATTATCCTTACATCCACAAAAGAAGGTGATTGGGTGCTTGACCCCTTCGCTGGAACAGGAACCACTTTAGTGGTGGCACATCAACTGCAGCGCAACGCTGTGGGGATAGAAATAGATAGCAGAATGGTAGAAATCGCTGCCCACCGAATTCTCTCCCGCAGGGAAGAAGATGATATCGCTCGCCACCTAATTCACTACGAGCACGGCGGATTGGCCTTTACAAAAAGCGATTGATGCGCTATAATACTACCAAGCCAAAAATAAAGGAGGCAAGAGGGATGAAGAGAACAATTTCGTGGACACAGCAAGTGAAAACCGAGAGATTGAGTGTGACAATTGAAGCCTACCACGAAGTGGAGGGGGAAAGGGGGGATTTTTCATTTTATGTGCGGGTCAGTGATGAGGGTGGTAATGGGTGGTGGGGGAAAAACTTTGAGAGAGGGGTGGATGGTGTGCCTGTTGAGGAGATGGATGCTACAGTGCGCAGTGTGGTGAGCGCTGTGGCAAAAGATGTGGAAGAAACTTTCAAGCACCCCATCTTGGGGGATGTGGAGCAATTGTGTCACCACATATTGACAATTTTGCGCAACTTTCATCGTATTTCTCTACCTGCATCTATGACAGAAAAAAGTGAAGAAACTCACCAACCCCCATCTCATCCACCATCTACCACATCACCAGCACCCACGCCACCACTAGAATCGGATGTTTTTCCATCCCTTGCTACAATTTACAACAGGTTGCTTGAGCGGGGATATGATGAGGAAGATATATACATTATCCTTGATGTTGGAAGAAAATCGCTGGAATCAGATATGTTCCCTCTGCAAGAAGAAGAATACGCTGTGCTCGCTGAAAGGCTCTTTACCCCCATAGGAGAGGAGAAAGCGGTAAATTTGGTGCGCATGTTTTTGGATGCAAACCCCCACCTTGTTCAGCAGTGTGAAATACCTGTGGAACAGTTAACTCCATCCAATGTCCGCATAAACAAACAAATAAGGGATTATTTCTTCAAAAAGTTGGTGAAAACCTTCCGATTTGCTGTTTTTCGTTACATTCATGATAAACTTAAGAAGAAAAGGCTGAGGGACACATTGAACATAGAGGACATTGTTCAGTGGAAAATGGCTGATTATTATTACTTGCGTTTCCACATTTTGGAACAAAAAATTACCGCAAAGTGGATATCTTAAACTTCAAAGGTAAAGGAGGTGAATGGGCACCAGCGCAGCGCTGAGTGCCTGTAGCGTATGGGTAGGAAACCTGCAGCACAGCAACCTCAAGTGCCTCACACTCTTCAAATGGAAGTGGAAACAGTATCAAGTGGGTGGTTGTTGTTGGATACTCTCGTGTCCTACTGGGGGGGATTCCCTGCAGGTAGTATCAATGTGATTTCTGGTGTCCCAAACAGTGGTAAAACCTCTATTTGCGTGAATGCTACAATAGATGCGCTACAGAAGGGATGGAAGGTTATCTACTTTGATGTTGAGGGAAGATTGGTTGCTAACCCCCAGCGGTTGCTGCGCAAGGGCGTTACCCCCGAACTAGTAAGAGAAAAACTTCTCTACTACCCTGGCGAAAGCATCGTGGAAAAAGTTGCAAGCATCATCCGTGGGGAAATTACTGCATCCAACGATTATCCCAGACTTATTGTGATAGATTCGCTGAGTTCAATGCAATCTTTGAAGCAGTTCAGCGTTTTGCAAGCAGGCAAGTGGGAAGAGCAAGGTAGCCAACTTGTTGCTGCACTGTCAAGAGGCATTGTTGAAGCGTTCAAAGATTTGTTCACTTACTACACTGCATCTAAGGGATTAATCTTTCTACTCACTGCGCAAGTTAGAGCGAACATCCAACCTGGGCATTTTCGCCCCACCCGCCCTGCAATAGGTTACTATGTCCTTCATGCTGCCCACACCCACATTTATCTTTACTCCTATGATACAAAGAAGAGTGAGGTAGATGAAAGCCTTCTTGGGATACCCTTGGAAGTAAAACTAACAGGTGCAGCAGAGCCTCGCACAGCATTTAGAACTGTGGTAGCAACTTTGGAGAAGGGGCAATTAAGCCCTGCAGGTTCAAATATCACTATCCGAGGGCTAATGTTTCAAGTGGCGCTTCCACACTATGATATCTATCTAGGCGATTTTCATAACTGCTATGACATCCTAAAGTATGGGAGGAACCCATCTACTCAGTTTCTCAAGAAAACTGCGGAAGGTTATGTAACTCCATCTAACAAGGAGTTTACACCGCAGCGGTTAATTGAATCTGTAGAACTGAGAAATGAGGTGCTGAAAGAGTGCGCTCCGTTGCTGAGAGAGAAACTTCATGCAGCGCTTCAATCTCTTTCTAGAGTTAGAAAGCGAAGAGAAACATCACAAGAAGTAGCAGATGATGAAGAAGATGAAATGACAGAAGATGAGGGCTGGGATGATGGGGGGTAATCTAACATGTTGCACGATGATACTCTATTTGAAAGAATTCATCTAGCACTACTACCGAGATTCGCTGGGGTGCGGGGGGATGAATACATTTACTTCTGCATCTTTCATGAAGATGAAAGAAACCCCAACTTGTATGTCAACAAAGTGAAAAGTGTTTATCACTGTTGGGCGTGTGGGGCAAAGGGGTCGCTGCTGCAACTGGCGGAAAAACTTGGGATTGTTGTGCACACCCACACCAGAGGGCAAGATGAATTTTCTGAAATTTCTCACATAGTTTACAGCGCTGCACACCCCCTCACTAGCGATGAAATTCAAAGTCTCTGCAAATTGCGCAAATTGTCTGAATCTACTATCTTGAAATCTGAAGTGAGAAGATTACACAAAATCCCCCCCATTGTCCGAGACTTGAGTGCAGAAATGCAAGAAGCAATCAAACTATTCGTTGATAGATATATCTTTCCCCTGCGAACCCTCCCAGATGAGTTGGCGGGAATAGTGGGGTATACCCCTTCTGCCGCTAAAAAATACATTTATCCCCCACAAATCAAACTTTGCCCGTGGGGGTTAAACTTAACCCCTACTACCCAGAAAACACAGCAACGCCTCTTCGTTGTTGAAGGAATTTTTGATGCACTCACCGCAATTGAGTGGAAACAATACGGCATTGCACTTTTAGGAGCAAATAACTCAAAGTTGCTAAAATATCTCACACCTTACGATTCTGCAAACTACCGCATATATCTTGCTGCCGATTTTGATAAAGTTGGAAGACAAAATTTATACTTATGGGCTAGAGATGCTATTTCCTACAAAATATTCCCATCGTGGGTTATTTATGCGATAACGAACGATTTGCCTGTAAAAGATTTCAATGACATGCACAGAAAAACAGGAGAAACAATTGATTACTTTATCAGCAAGGGTCTTGTGCAAACCGAAGCAACATCTGTCTTCTTAATAGAAGAAACTGAGAGAAGGAAAGAACCACTACCTCCTGTGATTGTTTTTTTAATGTTTTCGCTCGGAGTGTTAGATGCAATTGAAACTTTGCTTCTAGTGAAAAAAGATTTGAGTGCTTTAGCAAACAAAATAGCAGACAGAATAGCATCCCACCGCCAAGCGAAGGTGTTGGGGTTTCCAACGATTTTGTCGCTGCTTGAAACTGCAGGAGCAGATTTAGTAATTTTCGTTACAGCAGCAACAACAACTGAAGGAAAAAAGATTATCTTAGAACATTTTTTCTATCACGAAGTGGAAGGATTATTCAACATTCTCCCACACATTGACATAAAAACCCTCCCACTTGGGTTAACTGCACAACAAGTAAAACAAACTGCTCGCAAATTGAGCGCTATCTATAGAAGATTGCAAACAAGCACTTTCTTTGCGCTAAGTGATTACATTCTACATTCCATTATTCCTTTGCTCCCAGACTAACCCCACACCAGCGGGGGGGAAGTCGCATCCCCAAATGCTGAAACGCTTATATCCCACATCACTGCTTGATTCACATCTACACTTGTGCGTGAAGAAGTTACTACCCCCTTCAACGAAAAGTTAAGTAATACATCATTCATGTCTTTATCATATCCCAAAACTTGACAAGATAAAACTTTTCCATTCAACTCGCTCGCTGCAACTGTAGGTTGTTGATATGTTCTAAAGTTTGCTTCAACAGTTGTGTAGCCTAAAGCGAAGAAGCGAGGAGTGCGTAATTGTGTTACATCTTCACCCCACCCAACCACAGGCATGGGGTGAAATTGATTGAGTTGATTGTTGATGTTCATGTTCATAGACACAACTCTCCGAGGATGCATTAGTTCTTCTCCCCCATCAATAGAGAGTATTGTGCGCAGCATGCTCACCACCGCTGGCGATGCATCTGCGGGGGGCTGGGGGGCGCTTGCTACTTCATATATCGCTACATAGGATGAAGTAAATGTAACATCTGCCCGCAAAGGCTCCCCCCCTTCGGGGAAGGAAAGTGAGGCACTGCGAGGAATTGCGAGAGGGAAAAAGTAAACAGATGATGTAGGAATAACATAAACACAAATATCAATAAGTTGAGGATATGTTTGAAAATCAAAAAGCGTAAGCAACTCGTGAATGCTATCGTTCCAAATTGCTGCGATGCGAACATCAATAGGGGGAACTTCAATAGGAGCATAAACAACAGGGGCGGGGTAGGGAGGTAAAGTTAAAACTTCTGCTCCCGATGGGATATTGAAACTTACATTAGAAACATACGCAAGCGAAGAAAAATCTGATACACTATCTAATACAGTAGGAAGTAAGTTTTCACGAAGTCTGCTTTCTACATTGTTAACTCTCTTTGCAGCAACAACAACATGTCTCCCTGCAAGAGTGTATATCATGCATGCTTTCACCTCCCTCTTAATTTTAGCGCAACATGCAAACTTGTAATTTGCAGTCTACCCCCTAAGGGTTTGGGGGCAACTGGAGGTTTGCTGCAAGGGTGTTTACAAATTCGGGTGTTTGTGCTAAAATATAAGTGGAAATGGGTTGGGTATGAGGAGGACTTATGCGAACAACGGGCCCTGACGATATTGCTGTGCCCCGCCAATTTGAACTGGTTGGAGGAGAACTTATGCGAACAACGGGCTAAGTGGTATGAGGAGGACTGTATGGGGAGGACTTATGTGAACGATGGGCGCTGGCGGGGGAAAGTGTAAAAGGATGACTTAGATGAACATCACTGAAAAAAGTAGCACCCTGCGGTGGGGAGAGCGGGCTCTCCCCCAGCAGGCTCGGGGCCTTCGCCCGTAGGCCTTAAAGGGCGCTTCTCATGTGGGGCTCTCCCCCGCATGAGGGTGACCTCAAGTTCGCTAAGTCCTCCTCTCCCACCCCACTCCCCACCCCCACCTCTGGCGGGCACATTCACAAAAGCAAGAGGTTTACTGAATTCACTCAATTGCGTAAGAAGTTACAGTGACAGTAACTTCTGACCCTGCAGGGAGGGGGAAGGGAAGCGTAAACTTTATGTAAGTGTTTTCATCAGAAACCACCACTGCCCCGCTCATTGGGTAGTAAGTGGCCCCCGCATCGGTTGAAACTTGAAAGAGTTCTCTATGCAAGTGAGAGTAATAAGTGTAATGCTGTTTCCCCCAAGAGGTAGTAACAGTAAATGCAACTGAAAACTCTTGAGGCCTTTCATCTACGGCGGGGCGGAAAATCAGTTCAAATTGACGAGGCACAGCAATGTCATCGTGTGGGAACAAAATTGTGGGTGGAAGGGGCGGTGTTACTTCAGAACTTTGCCTCCAAACTTGAATGCGCCCTCCACTGCGCACATGACAAGCGTAAACTCTTCCATCATCAGAATTGAATGAAAACAGAAGAATAGCAGGTTCCACTCCACTGAATCTTGGAATGATGTTGTTTTGAAAATCAAGATAAGGAATATTGTGAGCAAGAGATAATCTTTTATCGCTTGCACGCAAGCGGTAAATTCTATCAAACATTCTAGCGAAGTATGCGTAGTGATAGTTAGCACCTACAGAGAAATACCAGATTTCCCCCCACCCAGGGGGCAAGAGGGGAGCGTGCTTAATTGGTGCACCGAAGGGCAGCGGAAGGGCAAACAGTTTGTGCTGAAGCGTCCACTTCCACTGCTTCTTATCTTCAGGATTGCTGCTGCTCTTTTGTATATCGTAAATCAAGATAGTAGATTCATCCCAATGCGGATAAGCATTGAAAGCATACCACTGATTTGCTAGTTGTGTGCCCCCCAAGTAAATGGGGTTGGGTTGTGCTCCACTAAGATGGGATGCCACCCCCACCTGCCCCCTAATAAGCCCTTGCTCCAATCCACCCCACACATAAAATGCTTTGATTGACGATGCGGGAGAATAAGGATACTCTTTGCTGCGCACTATAACACCAGCAGTGTTCTCTAAATAAACAGGGATTAATCTATCCCCACTAGACAGCGACATGTCCACTGGGATATCGTAGAAAACATCAAAGTCCCACAAGATACCGTGGGGCAAGAAGAGGAAACCTTCGGGGACTACCAGCACTGCGATTTGCAACCACTCGGTGGTGGCAGGACTGAATGTAGATGAAAAGAGAGGTATAAGAATTGGTTCCAGATTATCATCGTAAGGGAAATACACAGCCCCAACATTGTTAGCATACACTATACCGTTATGTCCTTCCGCCACACACCCAAAGGACGGGTAGGCGGGCGGGCTGCCTGCAACATCCCTAAGTGCACCAAAAGATACTTCCCCCCGCACTTCCCAAGTGTTAGTTACATAATCATACCTTACCAGTCTTACTTTAACATCCTGCTCAGAAAACTCATCATGTGAAACCAGAAGGAACCACAAGTATCCCCCTCGTGCTGCAAAGTATCGCAATCGGTAGTTTATAAAATGAAGATTGCCAACCTCAGAGAGAAGCAGTTGCCACACCTCTTCTCCTGTTTTTACATTTTGATAACGCAAATTTTCTGCAGGAATGACAGGAACAGAAACAGTATATGAGATAGCGAAGTTTCCCCTGCGTCGCAAAGCACGAGATGGCACTGAGTAAGATATGCTAAACAACCCATCCTCAGTTGTTGTGCTTACTTGAGGTGTTGCAGCGTAGTTAGACATTGTTTGCGTAGCATACATGGATGGCGGAGCAGGTGTGCCTGGGGGTGTGGGGGGCTTAGTTGCCCTCCACAGTTTCAAAGTTGCTGTTGCTCCATCTGGGAGAGGGGATGCTCCCACCACAGGAGTGGATGTCCCTGTCATTGTAAAATCTCCTGCAATAAATTCCCACCTAGAAACTTCAAAACCATAATCTGCGATAGGTTGCGCCAACAGCGTTAAATTTGTATTGTCATATTTAACTTGTGCCGTTTGTCCTCCCTGGACGAAGTTTCCAGTATAAAGGTCTATTACCCCCACCGTGTGGGGGGGTGTAGTAGGTATGTTTCCACTCTCAATTGTGAGTGTAATGTTTACTAAACTAGGCATGCCCCCATCACACCTTGTATGCAATTACCCTTACATAATTGCTGTGTTGAGGCAGAACCGTTACTCTAATTCTAAAAGGTGGAGATGAACTGTCAACTTTTTGAATTGGCCCTCTTAAGATTTGCCACACACCCGTTTCCACTTCCTGCTCCCATCCCCAAAAATCAGAGATGCTATCTGCAATTATATGCGCTGATGGTTGCGTAATTGAGTAACTAGGGAATGGAGGGTTGTGAACGATAAATCCTACTCTGTGCGTGCCCGTAATGGGGGCAGAGAAAGTTATGACAATCTCCCCGTTAGGTTTTTGCGTAACATCCAAGGGCTCAATGGGGAAAGTGGGGGATATAACTTCCTGTTTCTCCATAATGTAAAGAACACCCACGGGCGCATTGCGTTCTACTGGTTTGTCTACTGTAGGAAGTATCATAGCAGGAGTAAAGATTGCGTAAACTGCTTTCCCCGTTTGTGGAATTACAAAAGGTTGCGACATTCTACCTACGCTGCAGGACTCAATGTCATCCCTCTCCCTCCCGCTGGGGTAAGTATATCCGTAGTAGAAAGGTATAGCAGCAACCATGTAAAGTGGGATTGATGGTGCACACGGGTGGAGCAATGCAGGTTGCATATGTGATGTAGCACTTCCACCGATAAGGACATCATCCGAATTCACCTTGGTTATGAAATCCACTCTTTTGGCTTTGTTTTCCCAAACAATATACCCTTTATCTTCTAGTGACCAAACCTGAAGAGGAGGCTTGATGAATTGTTTCCACTCCACAGTTTCAACTAGGGAAGAGAGGGTAAAGGCTTCTGCAATACTACTATCAATTGCAGCACGCTGGAAAGTTGTAGTAGAAGTTTCTTCCTCCACCACTGTGTAAGCAATAACAACTGGGCTTCTTGCCCTCAGGTTTGGCACAGTTGAGAAATATGCAAGTCTAGTGTCCCCACCATACAGGTTGTAATTATCCATACAGCCTCCAAGCAAGCGTGGGGGAGGGATGAGGATGTCCTCGCTTCCACTCCTTAACGAAAAGTTTGTAGCACCTCTAGGATACACTGCGTGAATGCCTGTAAATGGGGAAACTACATACACAAAGTTATTGTATGGGCTCCCCGCTACAGGGTAAAATCCGCTGAACACCCGTGATGGCGAATAGCACACTGGCATTAGAGTATTCCATAACCCCCATTCCTCTACTATTGGCACATAACCTCCCGATGCGGATACTCCTACCATCACGGAGAAGAAGCGAACAGACCCACTGGGTTCACGGATAATATGCTGCACAGGTTCTGGGGCTCCTGCTTCCACCTCCCATGCAGGGAAAAACAAGGCAGTGCCCAGAGAAGCAATGGGGTATGTGCTCCACATCATTTCGGTTTCTATTAATTCCGCATTAGGTTTGATTGATAAGAATATAGGATTTCCCCCCGCAGCCCGCACGGGAATACCACACAAACAAAGCCTAACATTAGTGTCAGTAGAAGATACTGAGACCATCGTCATCTCCTTTACATAAAAGAAACCCACCCACACAATTGGTTGAACAACACCATCCAAAGTTTGGAATGTAATGAAAGAAAAAGCATTAGCAATCCAGCCCGTGTTGGAAGGTAGGTATTGTCCAATCCTAGGGCCAACCAACAAAGGTGTAACAGCAAATTTTGAGGGGTTAGCCCACCACTCTGCAGGCCTAATGTTCATTGTTGACGGGAAAGTTGCAACCCAGTAATCCACTATGCTACCATCCTCTATGGCTAACACCACCACATTCATGTCTGTTCCTTCCCCACTAACGAAAGAAGCGTAATACCTCCTCTTAAGAGAAGGATAGGGGTTCATGTATTCGTCTAGTAGGTGGGAAGGAATATCAGAACTTGCCCACTCCACAACCATCCCCGCAAAAGCATGGGGGAGGGGCAAATCATACGGATAGGGTATCTCCGCCACAATTTGTGTATCTGTCCATTGCACATTTACTGTTGTCCACCTAAAGGTTGCACTTGGCATCTAATACCACCCTCCTAATTTTAGCCCTTCATTTGCTTCTTTCTTCCCCGTTTCTTGCATCAGCATCTTTTAGCAGACATTCAGGAGGAGCATAATCATACAAAATTCGTTGCAGGAAGTTACAAAGTGCGTGGGCAGCATCCTCCGTAGGTAAAAGAACATAGAAGATGGGGTTTTTTGCAGCCCTAAAGCCTTCCTTGGAGCATATTATGTTGACAATAAACTTGCTAGACATTGGTTGTTTGTCATCACTTTCTTCTTTTTTCTTGCCTTCTACAAGAGGCAAAGTGTAAGGGTAGCCCCACATATCAAGAAAGTCAGACACAATGTCACTGATGGGCGTTGCAGATTTCACCCACAAATAGAAAATTACATTCCCAAGCGATGAGTTGCGCATCGCAGCAATGCAGTTTGTTAACCCCCAAGAAGGTAACCGTCCTCCCACCAAAATGGTGTGGTAAACTGGTAGGTGTTGGTAGATAGACGGAATGTCACAAAGAATAAAATCAAAGTCATTTCTGCGCAAATCTGCGTGCAACTTTTGAACATCAATGCTGTCTCCACGCTGATAATCTCCAACATCCAAGATAACCAAGTTGATGTCCAAAGCGCTGAATTTGAATTTTTGTCTACCCCAACTATCTGCGTCTTTAGTCACAACCACTAACCTCAACATAATCTATGCGCCTCCTTTTAAAGTTTTATGGGTCTTGTGTTACATTTTAGCGCAACTCCAGTGCGATGTAAAGAGTAATGCTACCGACATGAGTTGAACTTCTGTGCTAAAATCTGTAGGGGGAAAACATCATGCAGCACAAGTGGGATATTATTTTAACTCAGATAGATGACTACTTCGTTGTGGAAGTTTACGAAACGGAGAGTGGCAACTTGCGTATGAGAATAGGGTTTGACCATAGACCTACTAACGAAGAGATTGATTATGTGGTGCAAATGTTGGATGAACATCCCGAACAAACTGGGGGTGAAGAAGTTTAGTAACCATGACATCTGTTCAATTGGGGCGTTGGAGTAGCCTTTCGCAAATATTCTGCTTTGGTTTGGTAGCGCATTAAAAAATTTAAGTGAAGTAGTGAGGTGATGAATGTGCAAATAGAACATGACGCACTCCAGATTGCAACAGAATTCTCATTAACTGAGCAATTAACAATAACGGCACATGTAGGGCCGAGTGATGTGATTAATAAAGTAATGCAATGCACTTCACCACAAGACCAAGTGAGTATTTCATCAACCTTAATTACACCAGATACGATTTCCACAACCTTAGTTACACTAGACACAGTCTCCCCCGCCTTGACAGAGGGTGGAAAGGTATTTTCAGGTGGGGGGAGGGGGGCTTTTATTCTTGTTGCTTTTGACCGTGAACCAAGCGACAAGAATATTTCACAAGTTACAAATAGCGAACTGAGTAATGTAAGTGGAGGTGACGACTATGGCAGTTCTAACATCAGTCCAGTCAGGGTATTGGAGTGACCCTAATACTTGGAATTTGGGGCGCACACCGCAAGCGGGCGACCAAGTTGTCATTTCCAGCGGGCACACGGTAATCTACGATGTCGTTGAGGGCTCAAATTTGGATGTTGAGTTGGGCACAAGTGGCACTTCTACCGATGTTGACATCTATGGCACCCTGCAATTTGACTCCAATGCGACACAACCCCTGAGATTAAGATATAAAGGTGTTATCTACATTCGTAGCACGGGGAAATTGGTTTGCGGCACTAACGATAATCCCATGCCAGTAAAGGTGACAATTTGGAAGACAACAAGCGGTGCTCCGATGATTTATTTCTACAACAATGCGGAGTTATCTTTGGTAGGTAGCCCCAATGTGCCTTATGATGCGCAGGAAGGTTGGTATCGTTTTGTTACAAAGTTAGCGGCTTCGGCTGCGAGCGGGGCGACGCAAATTACTGTAGAAGACGATTTAAATTGGCAAGTTGGAGATGTAATTTGGATGCCAAGATTGCATGATAAGGAAGTGCCTTCATCTTCAACCAATCCCCATTATGCATCCGTCACTGCTGTAAATAGAAACACTTTAACCTTAAGCGCTGGGTTACCGCACGATTATCCTGCAGGCATAGAAGTTGCGAAAATCAATAGACCAATAACCCTCAAAACCGCAGCGACAGGGCAACACATAATCATACAAGTAGGCAGTAATGATGTGTTAGCCGTTACTGGGCTTAAGTGGGTTTGGGTTGACGCTCCACCAAGCGTATATTCTTTTATCTCCATACCGAGGTTTTATAGCGACATAGAATACACGACCTTTATTGCCAGATATTCAGTGTATTTTACAAGTGCATATACGCAATCTCCTATCAAGATTAGACATCATGTTGGGAATCCCTTCCAATTTTTTGACAGGGTGGCGGAGCATGTTGGTGGGATAGTCGGCGGTATTTTCTATGTGGCGGGGGGATATCGTTATCCAGCGGTTTGGGAGAGCGCACGGGTTTGGGATTTATTTGCATATGGTGCCAATTCGTCAAAAATGCTTTTTAAAAATTGCCGAGCCTTTGCAGTTGTAGTAAGACATTCGTTACTTTATCAGTTTGATGATTGTGATATCTATGGTTTCACATACTTGGAAGGTTATAGTGTGCCTAATCTTGCACGAGTTGTCGCTAACAGGTGTAGGTTTTACAATTACAGCCATTTAGGTTTTTCAACAACATGGAAAAACAGATTTGATTGGGGAAGAATTTCAGGTCTTGCTTTGTGGGATTTCGTTGACTGCGAATTTTACGGCACATGGGTTGAGCCTTCTGTATTCAGCGACCCATTCGGGCACGATATTCCCAAAGTGCGCTTCATCAATAAAAAGGTGGGCGATACCTTAATCCCGTATCAAGAATTTCAAGCGGGTGGGATATGCACAGGGGATACAACTTTTGTCCCTGCAGGTGCAAAAGGTGCTTACACGAAGAAAATAGAACCCAAAAATCCCAATCTACCCTTCGTCTATTATACAGCCATTCCCCCCAAACAGATTGTAAGTATCTGGTTTTACAGAAACGCTGATTTTTCTTTTGCTAAAGCCCAAGTGGTGGATTTGGCAAACACTTTTGTTGCAGACCCTACAGATGTGACACCCATATCTTCCGTTGATTTCATGGACTACGATGCTAACACTTGGCACAAGGTAGAAATCACGAACCCCACGGACAAATGGGCAACTCTTCAAGTAATTGTGAAAGGAACAAGTGGCGCACTCTGGGTTGGTGTAGAGGGTTTAGAAATGACCATTCAGGACTCTTCCCCCATTGGTGGGGTTGATAGTGTATTGCTCAATGCTCCCATAAGGATGACCGAAGTTTACGATATGGCAAGCACTGAAACAGTAGGATTAGGTTAGCCTCCAATAGGCCCTCGGTTGGACATAACAAGGTAGAAAGTCCTTTGCACTGAAGTTCCTTGTGGCCCTACTGCCTCTATCGTAATAGGAACAATAACCCTCAGTGCAGGTATAGTCACTACAGTCCCACCTGCAGGCATGCTAAACCCCGTTCTACCCCAGGGAGCGACCCCCACTCCGTAGGGGAAGGGTAGGGTGCCCTCCATTGCTCTCCTACCATACCACTCATTATACGCCCGCACCAGCAGTTCGTAAATGTTCCGCACAGTAGCGTTAAGTTGCCCCATACTGTCCTGCAACGGTGCTAAGGTTACCCCAATCCCTGCTGCCAGTCCAGCCATAGCACCCCTACGCAACTCATCTATAGCAGCCCTGCGGGTATCTGCCGCCGTCTGCGCTATTCCCATTCCCATAGCCATCGTTTCCTGCAATGTCCTGTGATATTGCTGATAGATACTGACGGGCGTTATGGCTTGCATACCAGCAAGTGCTGCAGCGAACCCTCCATAGATGTCAGGTCTCAGCATTAATGCTGGAGAATAGGGAATCCCGTAAAGCATCGCAAGGGGAACGGGAACTGCTCTAAATCCAGCAGGTTCAAGCAGCGTTCTCCCTCTTGCTGCTTCCAGCGCTTCTCGTGCTGTAGGTGCACCTAACCTGAATAGCATCCTTACCATTTGTTCAGGAGTGTAAGCAGGCAAGAACATCCCACCAAGCCCCAAGATTTCCATAATTTGCCTCTGTATCTGGATTAACGAACGGTGAGCCTCTTTGAACATAAGAACATCACCCAGCGCCATCGCCTCTTGCATCCAACGCATTGTGATGTTTCTTGCTTCCATCAGAGCGGGGAGAAGATTATTAATGGCGTAAGGGAAAAGTGCCATTTCTGCCCCAATAGTAGACAGCAAGCCTCTCAATTCATCAAAACTCTCCCGTGCTAACCTGACTGGTGTAAGGTAAGTTTCCATTAATCTCCTCAGTCTTTGCGAATATTCATTCATCATTTCAAATGCTCTAGTGATAGCCGTTCTCAAATCCTCCATGAATCCTTCTATGTTTCCTCTAATGAGTTGTGAGAACGCTTGTGCAAAGAGAGCAGCAACTTCGGAGCGCAAAGAAATGAAAATCTCCCTTGATGCTGCAGCCATTTGCTGAGCAACCCGCACAACATTGCCCCTTACGCTTTCCAACGCATTACTTAATCCCTGCATGCCTGCCACTATATCCCCAGTGAAGAAGCCAAGTAATGCTCCTCGTATCCTCTCTAGCGAAAATCCCCACCCAGCAATGTAAGTTGCTATTTCCGCTGTGAGATTGCGCCAGCGCCTCGTTATCTCAAAAGTTCTTACAAACATTTCTGCTACCCTATCTAAGTGCCTAAGGATTGATTCCAAATGCGCATTAACTGCTTGAGTATACGCTGCAGTGTTTTCTATCCCAGGCACTAAGGTGCGCAAGGCAGCCAACTGTCCTAGTGAAAAACCAACTTCACGCAGAGATTGTGTAAGAGTTCCCAACCCGTAGGAGATGCCCATCACATAATCTCGGATGGAAGCAACTCCAGTAATAAGTGACAAGCGAAGGTTGTTTATAATAGTGTTCATCCTTGTGTCAATGATTTGAGTAATTTCAGAAAGACCTTGGTTGATAGTATTCAGCATATCCTCAACAGTTCTCAAGAGCCTGTTTCTCAATTGCTCAATCTGACCTGGTTGTATTGCTACTCCAATGCCCCCACGGGCTTGTAATTGCATCAATGTCGCAATATCGTATCTTAGTTGTTCACGCAGAACATTCAAGATGGCTGCAGATGCTGCTACTGGAGATATGCCACCTAGCACAAATGTTCCCCCTGGTGCTTGCAAGGCAACAGGCATACCAAATGGAGCAATTGGAACATATCCTGCTGCGGGGGCAGCAACGCCCAACCTTCTACTTGCAGCAACAAATGGCTCTAAGTTCGTCCACAGTTGCTCTACTATGTTGCCTAAGTATTGGAAAGGTATTCTGCGCAACTGTGCTGCGCTTTCTTGCGCTGCTGATGCCCACTGCTGGGCTGCTGCCGTCAAAGCGCCCCTAACCGCATTAGATGTTTGCTCAAACGCTTGCCTTGCTGCATTTCCCGCTGCAGCCAGTTCGTTTGCGAAAGTTCCCAAGTGTTCGTTTAACTGGGGCAATCCTGGGGCAAGTTGTGATAACCCTTGTTTGATGTTATCAATCTCTTGCTTTACTCTTCCCCACTCTTGCTGCAATTCTGCGCCCACCTCTCCCAGTGTTCTCCCCAACCCTCCACCTCTCAGCGCTGCAAGGAAATCCTTCACCGCTCCTGCAACCATCGCACCCCCTGTAACCAATCCAATCACTGCCCCTATAGGCCCTCCCACTACCCCACCCGCCACACTCAGAGTAATAGTTGCAACCAACCCCAACAGCATCCTAGTTGCTGCGGATATAAGTTCAGCAGTCCTGGTTAATCTATCAAGTCTTTCAAGCATAGGGCGCACTGCATTGAATACTTCGTTTGCGGTTCTATATGCTAACTCAAAGAGCATTATTCCAATGCGGACGCCTTGTGTAAGCAGTTGAATGATGAGGTTTACGAAGTTAATTACACCCCCACCGCCAGTGATGTTGTTGATGAGGTTGGCAACAGCCTGAATTGCTCTAGGTATGAACTCCACGCTTGCAGCAATAAAACCAGCAATGTTAGCACCTAATCTTATGAAAAACTCTCGGATTTGTTGGGGGGATAAAACTGTTGTTATCCTGTTTATTATTTCCCTCACTGCGTTGCCTATAGCGTGTAATAAGAGCCCCACCCCCCGCCCCAACTCCTGAAATTGAGGGGAAGCGAAAAGTTGTCTAAACCCTGCTAGGATATCTCTTACAGCATTCGCTATTCCAGTAGAGATGTAAGTGAAGAACTGTCTTAGGTTCCTTCCTATTTCTCCAGTGACAAGTTCTCTCAGCAAATCCCTAATCTCCTGAAGCAGTTGGATTCCCCCCACAGGCTGGGCTTGAGCAAAAAGGGTGCGAAACTGCTGCCCTAAAGTGGCAAGCGCTTGCGTAAACTGCACTAAAGTTGCTGGTGCTGCCCCACCAACCAGCGCAGGAACTGCTTCACGCAAGAACTGAAGGCGTGCTTGCGCCGCCAAGGGTGGGGGGAGTTGCAACATCCCGTAGCGGGTGTAAAGCCACGCTTCAAAAGCACCCATGCCCAACGCTGGATGGAACCTTGCCAAAGCAGATTGCCCCTGCATGAAAGCCTCAACACTGCGCATCAACTCATCAGGCAAAATTCCAAACCTTACTGCCAACTCTTGGGTAACATCCAACATTTCATTTAACATACGGGTAGTAGGGACAATAGCAGAACTACTGAGGGCTTGCATTGTTTCAGTAACTGCTGTAAGGGACACATTCGCTCTAGCAGCAGCGACAGTGACCAAATTGAGCGCTTTAGTGTAGGCATCAAAGTTTTCAACTCCCGCAGCGGTGGCTTGGGATAAGTCTTGAACCTGTATTGCGAGAACATTCATTGCTTGTTGCACTTGCGCAAGGGTTTGGATAGTTTGCAACCAAGTCCCCACAAATCTTCCAAGTATGCCCACAAATTGCGCAACTGCATTGAGCAAAACGGATATAATGTTGAGAACAGCACTCAGCACCATGCCCACAGCATGCACACGCATCTGGATGTCACGCAGTTGCGTGATAACTGGGGCAAGTTCTCGCATTATAGTTGTAAGTTCCCTTTGCACTGAAATCAAAATTCTTCTAACCTGCGTTTCATAATACGCAGCAACAGTTTGTGCAATCTTTAAGAAATCTAAGTTGATTGTTCTAATGCTATCTAACCATCTATTTAAAGACTCAAGGGTATCACTCATTGCTGATGTGCCCGTGGATGCAATTCTGTCCATTAGGTTTTGCAACTCAGTTAATCCCCGCAGTCCTGCCCCCCACCTCTCTTCGGAGAAAATATTCTCAATACCCTCAAAAGGTCTTTTCAAACCCTCTGCCATTGATTGAAATGCTCGCTCTATGTTAGTTGTGAACTGCATTACAGACTCAGTTGCAACCGTGATGGGGGTTACAACAGCATCTATAGCCCTCTCCGTTATGGTTGAAAATGTTTCAACAGCCTCCGCCATTGCTGCTGCGGTTTGAGCACCCGCCCCCAGCGCCTTGCTGAGTGTGTCAACACTCCCAGTAAGCAGCGATGCAGCATTTCCCGCCTGCAAGGATGCAGCAATTATGTTGGTGTAAAATGCATCTCCAACGGAGGTGGTGGCAGATGCAAGGTTTGTCATTGCCCTTGTAGTGGCATCCACTGTCTGGGTGATTGTTGTGAACGCAGTAAGGGTGCGGGGGAGTTGGGAGTAAAGTTCTTGCAGCCCCCTGTTTGCCGTAATAAACGCTTCATTTGCTTTTATGACCGCTTCAGCCAGATAAATAAAATGCTGCTGGACTTTTATGAGGATGTCCATCAGCAGTGTGGTTCTATCAATAAGCCTATCTATGCCTTCAATATCAAAGCGCAAATTAAAGCACCTCCAACACCAAATTTAGCCCCCACCTTTCAAAGTGAAATGTTAAGATTTGGAGAAGGCTAAAATATTGGATGGAAATTTTCAGGTATTTTGTTAACTAATGAAACTCTAGGAGGGAAGAAAAATGCCAACTTTTGCGTTGTCTGGTAGACACGCTAGAGTTTTTTGGAGCAAATACGATACTGCAGCACTTCTAGGGCACAGTGGGGTGAGCAACAACTTCTTGCTTGGTGCAGATGAACCCACACCATCATCCTTAGTGAAAAACCCTATCACTGGCACACCAGGAGAGTGGGTTGGTTTCCCTTATTTACAATCGGTGTCCTTCACCGCAGAGGCAGGTATTACCCAAGTCACAGCGCTTGGGCTTGATAACCCCGCTGCACTTGAAGAGATTGCGATTGGGTTACAGGATGTTAGTGTTGATTGTCTGATGCAAGCGGTGGATGAGGCAAAAGCACTATTTAGGTTATTCAAGCGTGTAAGCGATAGTAATGACCCCGCCTACATGCACTGGCCTTTTGTCAATCTGAGAGTCTTCTTGGTAGGTTACACTTACTATCAAGGTGGGTTACAAAGTGGGAAAGTTTATACTTGGGACATCTGGAGTGCTATTCCCCGCACACTGTCGCTCAACCAACCTGAAAGTGGGGCTACCACGCTGCGGGTAACCTTTGGTGGGGGTTACATCTACACCGCAGTGCAGGATACTACTGTCCCTCCAGTTTCATACGATATCTCAAAAGGTATTTTGAATGTGTTTGAGGGTCGTGTCATCTTCTATGATGATGCTAACCCTCCTCAGCCTCTCAATCTTGACCTTCCTCTCTACATCACATCCCTTTCTTTTGATATCAACAACACTGTTAACGCCTTCCATACCTTCTTGGCGAACAACTTCACCGATGCGAAATTCATGCGGGCTGTGCGTGTCCCCCGTGCAATAATGACAGGAATTCAAACCATCACAGGCTCAATGAGTGTGTATGCTCCCCGTGAAATAGTTGCAAGGTTGAACATCAACAAACTGCAAAGGTTCGGACAGATTGATATTCTCTACTATCCCTACGCTGGTGCTAATGCTCCATCGGAGGTGCCAACCACTCACGAATTTGGCATCAGGCTTTACAATGTGAAGGTTGTGCGCAGTTCAGTTTCTCTGGCACCAGATAGAGCAGTGAGTTTAAACATAAACTTCCAAGCAACCCATCCCACAGCAGAAGCATGGGCACTGATTGAATAATCTTCTATGAAACACTTCAACTTGCTGTTTGTAGGGGGAATACCCCTTCCCCTTTCTGCTTGCCTCCATTTACTTGTTTTCGTGCTGTGCTAAAATAAAAAAGGAGGTGCCATGAAAATTGTTTGCAGATGTTTTCACTGACAAGGACTACAAGGAGGTTGTAACCCTCGTTGTAAGAAAAAAGGATGGCACTATTCTTATTTATGGTGAAGGAGAGGAACCTACAATTATTTTACCCCCCATTCCTGCAAGCGAATCGCTGGATGTTTCTGCCCTGCACAGTGAGGCTAAAATGTTAGGTGGTCAAGTAAAATTTAATGTAGAAGAAAAGGTGGAGGTGCTCAATTCACATGATGGATGAGAAATTTGTTAATGAAACTAGTGTAAAAGACAAATGGGCAACCCCACAGGGCAGATTCATTTTGGAGATTAAGCGAGCAAGTGGGGAAGTTGAACATTATGTGCTGGAAAACCTAGTTGTCAACCAAGGCAAGGACTACATTGCCCGCAATACAATTGGGGTCAGCACTGTCAACCTTAACTACATCGTTGTAACTGACTCCACAGCATCTCCAGACCCCAATAGGACTAGCATGCCTGTTGATACCTCTGGCAACCTGCGTGCAAAGTTGGCAACAAAAAGCGTCCCATCCGCTAGGACAGCACAGTGGCAAGCAACCTTTGATAACAGTGGAGGAGACAACCTCACTTTCCCCTTTGGTTCAATAGGAATATGCGTCAATAGTGATGGCACTGGGTTGTTCGCTTATGCAGTGAGAACTCCCACTATCACCTTAGGCTCCAACGACTCAATTACAATTACATATCAGTGGATTATTTCGTAAACTTGAAGATGGGGGTGATTGGGGTTAGACAGCCACACCACACAAGGTTGGGAAGCAGACTGGGTGGCCACCTTACAGCCACAGAAAAAGTGCGGCGTGAAAAACAACAACAACTTTCGGAGACAAACAACTAAAAGCCAAACTGATGTAATCTTGCTTGAGGTGAAAGTTTAGTCTGCGCTTTCACCTCTTTAAGTTGGCCCACCTCGTGTGGGTGGCTGGACGGGGGTTCAATTCCCCCCACCTCCACCACATGTATCAGTAAGGCTGCAGGAGGGATGAAAGTGAAACATGTAAAATTGCTTTTTGCTAAAAGTTTGATGGCAGCAAAGGAAAAGGAAACAAACCTAGAGGGTAACATTATGGATAAGTTGCTAGACATCTTAGTAGAAGGAAGCGAAATCACTACCGCCAGTATCATTTTCACCAGCATTGATGAAGAGTTAAACAAACACCTGAATGACTTAGTAACAACCCAACTCAAACTAGCAAAGCAAAAACCCACACCTGCCATGGAAAATGTGGCGTTAGATGTTTTTGTTTCAAAAATAAGGGACTTAATTGATGGCATCAAAAGATTGTCCCTGCTAGGTGGTGGGGATGCTTTAGATGTTTTGGAGGAGAAGGTAAACAACTTAAAGGAAACAGTGAACAAAATAATGTCCCATCTTCCCGTCACAGTTCATAAAGAAACCATTGCTGATGCTGTATCTGCTTTAGTCAACCTGTTACAAGAATGGAGTAATATTCCCCATCTTGGCGAAAAAATAGAAACACTTCTAAACAAAATCATTCCCAAAGTTGAGGAGTTTTTGCAACAAGTAGAGTCTGCTACCGACACAAAACGGGAGAAAGAAGAAGGCACAGAGGTTACATCTGAAGATGGGCTAACCCTGCGGACTGCTGCGGATGAGGTGTATTGAAACTTTCATTTAAATTTTGGGGTTACGCAGTTGATGTGAGTTTGTCTTCACCTCGTTAAAAGCATGAAGTCACAACATGAATACACAAACTACTGCGTAAATCCTAAGGTTAGTCTGCTGCACCACCACCAGCCACAGCCACAGTGAACCCTGCCAAGTTGAAGTGCCTTTGTATTACAGCATCTATATCCTTTTGCCACTGCTCAATTATCCAAGCAAATGGTGCTCCTCCAGCGTAACTTTCGCTTCTTTCCCCCAGCGACCATCCTGAGAGCCCTCCCATTGCAGTTGACACCACTTTTGCAATCTCAATAGCAACCATCTTGGCAACCGCTTGCTGCACATCCAGCGGGGGGCGCATAATAGGTTCTGGGTCATAAACATCATAACCAAACAACCCATATGCTTCAAGAGTGAAAGGCCCTCCCACAAACCTGCGGGCATACCCCAAGTATGATACTATTCCACCAAAGGTAGAGTAGGGGAAGTATGTGGTGGTTTGCGGGGCTAAGAACATCCAGAAGATGGGCACTACCATTCTACCGCTAAGTCTATCAACATAAAGTTCCCCCTTTGCCGATAACTCAAGTGCTCTATTGAGTGGGTCTTTATCTACATAAATAATTTCCCCTCTATCCTCAAGGAATTGCCACATCAGTCCCGCAGTGCCTATGTAAACTCTCAACCAGTAAAGGCGTTTCACGGGATAGGCGGGGAGAGTTTGCTCAAACTGGTCTGTGCCATCAAACCTAAATCTACGCTCCCGCCTCGTATATGCAGTCATTGCTTTACTATCAAAAATCTCCGATTGCTGCCAAATAAGCGTTTTGATTTCATCATCTGTAATAAGCCTTTGGAGCCTTTGCCTAAATTCCACCTCTATAGCAGAGATGTAAAACCTTACTTGGTCTACTGTAGTAAGCAACTGAGACACCTCCACACCAAAATTTAGCCATCACTACACTGCAGCGGGCCCTTCGGCATCTTCCTCATCACCAGATGGTTGCCAAATGAATGTGTGAACCGCATCCTGGTGTGGTGGCATATCTTCATGAACCACTATGGTGCCTGAAATGATTATATTATCATAGTCAGTAGCACTGGCTTCGTCCCTCAGCACTAAAGCCGTTTGCTCTTTCACACTATCAGTGCCTTGTTGTAGGACATAATGCTCGCTAAAGAGAAGATAGTGGAGGTAGGTAATAGGACTAATTGTAGCATTTAGAGTGCAACTCTCTGTTATCTGCTGAGCGTAATGAAGTTTCACTGCATCTTCACCACGCCAATAGGATAACTCACCGATATTCAATGCGTGGCGAATAATGTAATCAACCCAGCCCCCCACAGGGGTGGGGTGGGTGGTGTGGCGTATAAGCAATTGGAAAATATTGGTTGCATGTTGGGAAATATCGGACATTTCTGTTACCTGCAAGGTTTGGCTATCAATGGATGTGGGTTCTCCTCGTGTCCACATAAAGTCTAAAACATCCACTACATCCAGAATAGGGAGAGTAAGTATGCTTTCCGTCTGAGTAAGGATGCTCTCGTCCATAATAATGAGATTTCTCCACAATTCCCACTCTACGGATGATAGATTGAATAGCGATGTATCTAACACACTTAAAGGGAAAATTGCTGCGACATTCTCCAAGTTGCTGATGCTAAAGTTATGTTTGATTATATTAGTTCCTTCTGTGGGTAATGCTGTAACTCCCTGAAAGGAAAAGGTGGAATCATCTTTTACCCAGACTCCCCACTGGGACGGAATGCTGTTGTCCAAAAGAGTGCTACCATCTTGTATGTTCGCTGAGTATACGGCAAGCGTTGATTCCGTGCTAGTAAGCGCAAAGTTATCCCATAATGTTAACCCTCCTTGTCTACGAAGTTCCCCCAGCAGGGGGAGAACAGTAAAATGGGATAATATGTTTAACCCCCGTGTTATATTCACAGAATCTGCGCTCTCAGTATCCATAGTGGTTTCCGTTTTGAGTAGCAAATCCCCCAACATGCGAACGGCAGGTGTATCCTCCATATTGGCATCTTCTTCTACACGAAAGGTAGCAACATAACTTATTTGCTCACCTTGAGAAATACTACTGTCTTCAGAGATAAGGAGGTTGCTAATCCTCATACCGTAATCTATCTCACTACTTTGCGTGAAGGGTGAGGATAACTGAACAAGCATACTACTCCCCACCTGAGCACCACCAAAAGCATTGGAAAAGGAAAGTTTATCCTTTATTGTCAAAATATTAACAGGAACACTACCACTGCCCAAACTCCATGTAGTCGTGTCTTCAGATAACAGACCAAAATCTATACCATCAGGTGAAGAACTAGGCAACTCCAGAGCGAACGATATGATGAAGTAGTCATCAACATCTTTTTCAGGAATTAAATGAAACTGAAACTGAGGGGTAAAAAGGTTTCTCACATCATCTGCAGGAGCATACTTAGTTTCTACCTTAAAGAAATCAAACTCATACTCTGAGTTTGGTAAAAAAGAGAGATACTTTTCGGCAGGAACTACTAACACAATTGAGCGTGATGTGCTCCTTCTTAAATCAAATTTCAGCCATGTTCGGTAACAAGTTACTGGGATTATCTCAATTTTCTGACACATGATGGTTAGGGGTTTGCTTTCCGCTAACAACTCCATTTCAAAAGATGAAGTCTGCCAATTGTAGGATTCAAAGTAGTGTGGGTTCACAGTTAAGTTCAAATAAGTATCATAAATGTATTGGGGGTATGATGAAGCAAAAGGTGAGAGTAGCCATCTCACCTTCTCCGTGCTGAAAAACGGCACATCAATGTTAAGGTAAAGGTTTGAAAGTATTCTCCCGATTATTACCTCCCCCCCATCTGGAGGGTGGGGGTTATAAGGCTCTGTAACCCACCTTACCGTAGACCAGTTCCATCTGCCTCCTATGGCACTAACCCAACTTTTGAAGTGAGGCAACTTTTATCCCCTCCATGAAACGCCATGTCACATTCTTAAGTAGATATCCCATAGCACAGAGGATGAAAACACTATGGTATATGTCTCAGATTGTTCTATTACCTTCTCCAATAGCACCGATGTTTGTGCGCCTAACCCCGTAGAATGGAGATAAAACGATGCTGACATAGCAGCAAGGTTTACTTTATCGGTATAGTCCATCTCTCCACCCTCAGTATAGGATGGTAGGTTTACGGATATTGTTGCCTTATCTTTAGACACTAAGGGGCTCAGTGACGCAACCGACCATATCTGTCCTACGCTAACACTCCCTTTATCCCTAAAGTCCATGTAATCATGAGTTTCCTCCTCTATGGATGGAAAAATTACCTTCTCGTGAAAGACAAGAGGAGAGTTACTCAATATTTCAAGGTTATCAAAAAGGACAACTATGCTTTCTGTGCTCTCGCTAAAGGTGCCAGTGTCCATCACTTTGCACAGATGGGGGAGCCTGACCAACTCAATGCTAGGCACAATAGTGGTAGATGCTGCTAACAATGCAATTTCTACTTTTTCATCATAATAAATATTGTTGGAAGATACCGTATTAGTAATCTGAGGGGATAGGGATACTCTTTCCTCTTGGATTGAATTATCGCTTACCTCCACCTTATATGTGGGGTGGTATTTGGTGGAGATACTGTAACCAATCTCCTGCGATGTTGTAACCACAAGGTCTACACTAACATCTTCTCCAGATAATATGTCGTTACTTTGTTGGTGATTTGTGGCAACACCAAAAACAACAGATGACAACTCCTCCCCGCTGCTTTCAGTGTTAGTTTGTTGGCTTACATCCAACATTACCCTCTCCACCCCCTCCGCCGCTTGGGATTCGTCAACGGGGGGATAATACCAGACACCGTTAATTATATCTGACACACTTATGCTGTGCGAATATGATGTTGGAGAATTTTCTTGGGGGAAGTGCAAGGTGACATCCTCCTGCGTGCCCAAGGTGTAAACATCTCGTTTATTGAAGGTAGAAGCAATAGAAAGAGTATCTGATGTGCTGAGAGGAGAGTTGGACATTTGTTGCAGTTGGGGTGCCCTGTGTTGTAACTTAACCTTCTCCAAAGACGAAAGGGGGAAAATTGTAGTTACCTTCCTTTCTACTTGTGCATGCACCCTATCTTCCGAAGTTGAGTAAGTTTGTGGAGGGGAATATTTCATTTCTATGTTAGGTATAAGATAATACTCCACATTTTGCCCAGGGCCATGGGCATAGAAACACCTGGACATAGTTCCACTATTCATTTTAACTCTTATGCAGAGCAATGAATTTGCGTATAAGTGAAACAATACTACAGGAAATTGTGGTGTTGGTGTAGGCGATGATGGCCTCCTTCCAATAATTTCTATTAACTTTGCTGAAGGGAGAAACGCTTGCATAGTGACTCTGGGAGGGTCATTGGTGTCCACAACAATAGGATATGAAATAGGTGTTAGCATATCCCCATCTACATAAAAATCTAGGTAAAACTTCACATAAGGCTTTGGTATGCCTGATGGAGGAGGAGAATACCCCAAAGGTGGGTAATTAATAGTAAACAAAAAGATATTTGGCTCTATCCCCTTTTCGTAGTCAAGTTGTATGCCCAAACCAGGAGGGTTAGCCATTATAGGGATAGTGACAATTGCTCCTTGTGGAGAAGGGAGGTCGTAATAATAGGTAGGTGTAAGAACATGCACTGTCCCATAGAGTGCCTCCGTTGGGTGCTTATCAAATATAATCCCACTCAACCGATAAGGTAAAGACCAATACCAAGTCCCTCCTATTCCTCCCATCCGTGTTGTGTCAATATCTATCCTATGGCGTATAACGGCCACATCCCCTGGTGCATATAACCCAGGCACTCCATTTGGGCTCCATGTATAAGGAGATAACCAATCTCCATCTTGAACTGAATAGTATATGGTTCCCATATTTCCAACTTCCCTCCAACCATAAACTTTAGCCTCTAACCTCCAATACCTGCGCTGCAGCATTTGGTTTGTTTGAGGCTAAAATATGTGGTGGTGGATTGCTATGAGAAAAAGGCAAAAGAGAGCCAGAAGTTCCTTGCTGCGCAGATTGCTTGAGGAGATAGAAAACTTTACTGCCTATTTTGATGCTAAGTTGGGAAGGATGGAGAAAGGAATTTTGGGGGAAACCATAAGATTGGACATTCCAACCAGAAGGAAATTGCACCCCCAAATTTTGGCTATACTTAAGCAACTATTAGGAGAGCAAACCGATACGGGCGGTGGCGGTAAGGCTAAAAAGAAAATAGGTAAAGCAAAAGAAGGTAATAATGATACTGCATGGAGGGATTCTGACATGGCAGATAGGTGCGCCATTTGTGGTGTGGAAGCAGAAGATGTCTTTGAGGTCACCCAAACACCCAAAGTTGTCAACAGTGTTGGTGAAATGCTTAAAGCAAAGGAACTTGATAACATCTTAGTTCTGGACATCCCTGTTACGAAACTGTGTGCTTACTGTGCAGACCTTCACGGTGTTAAGCACCCCGACCCTGACATCGCTGAAAAGGTAGCCCACTACACCGACCTGATGAAGCACGCAGTTCCTAAGTTGCCTGAGCATGTTGAAAAACCTACATCATCCCCCAAGATTGATGTTGACAAAGTTGACCCTGTTCTCGTAGAGCAAATGAAGGAGTTTGTTAACCTTGCACGAAAGATGGAGAAGTTGTTGGGTGCGTGGGCAGAGAAAGAAGAAAACACTGAGGAAGATGAAGATTAACACACAATCCACCACACGCTAATTGGTAAAAGGGGGAGATAATCGTGAGCAACGGCTTCAACCCAGACCCCATCCGTTCTACTAACTTAAGTGGGGTCTTGATTGTGCTGCTTAAGAACATAATGGAGAAATACAATAAAATTCCCCTAGGCGATGATGATTTGCAACAGTATCTTATTGTCCCCCGCACTACGCTTGTGCTGGGAGCGCACTTCTTTTGGATGCCCGAACAACTAAGGTTGGGGTTGGGGCAAGAATATAACTTCTTCTTGACACGCAGGGGCACTGGGGAGATTGTTCTCCCCCTACTGGCTGCCACTGGGCGAGGGGATAGAAAAGTGATGGCGCTGGGGGGAGCAGTATCCTTAGATATTTCATTCAGGTTGTTTTTAGTGGTAGGTGCTCCCCCCGCACAGGATGTGGTGGAAAAAGTGGCATTCACTACTTCACACATTGCCAGAGTTTTGTATGCCATCTCTTACAACCCCCCATTTTGGTGGTTGATAGAGGTCAATGAAGAGGATGTCATTAGCCGCCCAGAGGAGGGTGAACTAACCATAGGTGTGGTTTCGGGCACAATAAGAGGCATGCCCCACTTGATTCCCCCAGCAGTGTAAACACGCACAAGGCTAAATTTGGTTTGGTGAGAGCAAAGATGAAGAATTTCTACGACCAGTTTATCTTATCAAAGCAATTGTGGAGACAAATGACTGAGTGGATGTTTGTTCCCACCCAGCCCACATCCCATCACATACGAGCGAAATTAGAGGAGGCTCTCAAAAAACAACAACTGATAGAGCATTTGAAGAGGGTTTTGATGCAATTGCGCCCCCCAGCCCAACAGCAACAGCAAGGGCAACAACAAACACAACAGGGGCAACAACAGCAAAATCAAGGAGGCAAAGCCCCGCTGCCCCCAGATAAACTGGGCGTTGCATTAGTGAACGCTGTCGCCTACTTCCTAGAGACCAACATAGGGCAGGCCACCAAACTACCAGGGCGTGTTAGGGAGTTTGACCCTCAGGGGTTGGCAGAAGTCTTGCTTGATAACTATTTCAGAACCCATGCAAGTGGTAGGCAAAAAATTGAGAAGATTTTTATCCAAAAGGTTATTAAGACTCAAGACAATGATGCCCTTGCCGAAGAGTTGGCAGATTTTGTTATATCCCTTGCTGAGGCAGCACGCAGGTCTGCACAGGTGTATAACAGGTTGATGGGCATCTTGCAACGAATGCTAAACATAATCTCGCAGTGGTTAGGCGGTGGGGGAATAGGTAAAGTGCCCATGAAAAAGCAATTGCTTGGTGGAAGAATAGGGGCACCTTCCCCTGAGCAATACACTCCTCAAGACTTATACAACCTTGTGGGGCAAGCAATAACTGCGCTAAAAAGTGGAGATTACGCCAAATTATGGCAAATACTTGATAGGTTGGAGGCAGCACTAAATAACCCATCGTTTGCAACTATGCCCCAATACGGAGAATTAGTAGGATTGCTCAAACAATTAAGGGAAACAGCGGACTTATTAGCAGTTGTAAGTTATGGTGTGGATTTGGAAGGTGAGGAAGAGGGTGTTGGAGGTGAGGAAATTTCCCCACCCCATCTTCCCCAACGCCCACCAACAACGCAGCAACCACGCACTGCCCCACAGCGACACACACCAGCACCACAGACAGTGTCAGTTCCTCCCCTTGAGCCCATAGGTAGGGAATCCATTCCTGCTCCCCACGAAGTTGTAGGGTTGCACTTAGATGCAGTGAAGGATGAAAAGTTAAAAGAAATTCAAAGTAAGGTGGAAAAACTTATCAATATGATTAATGAAGCCATTAAAACCTATGTAACTCTGAGTGCTAATGCTGCCACTCTATTAACTGTTGTGCGACAACATGAGAGAGATACTGGGCGTATAGATGAATTGCAGAAAACACTAAGACTACAATCTGAACTTTTCTTAGATTGGTTACAGCACCCTCCAGAGGAATTGGTAACACCGCAGAAAGAAGAGAAAATGGAAAAACAAAGGTGGCGTGACATCCTTGGGGAGGCGGGAAGGAAATTAGGTAGGCAATTAGGAAGGTTAATTTCCCCCCAGACACCACCACAACAACCACCAACCCAACCTCAAGAACCACAGTATAAATATCCGATTATCACCCAATTGATAGAAGTAAAAGACCAAATTCTGCCCAAATTGTGGGAACTGTGTCAAATAAGCGGAAGTGGAAAAACATCCATTCATAACTACATCCGCAGAGATAATGCTGATGATGCGCTAAAAGGAAGAATTGAAGAGATTAATAACACGCTACAAACTATATCCTCTCGCATGAAATGGGTTATGGCTTTTGGTGGTCACTTAGAAAATATGTCAGACACAGTGAGAAATCTGTTGGTGATGATACCTGAAGGAAGCATATACAGGGCATGGATAAAAAATGTTATAAACATTCCCCCAACTTGGAAAAATATTGCTACCAACATAAAAAACATCGCACAAGATATAATCACCCACTTATCATTCAATCTTGTAGAAACAACTGTATCTATTATAAATTTCTTTGCCAATAAGGAAAACAGAGAGGCTTGGAGTGGATTGGTGAGAGGAGTGGAAGCCGTAGGGAAGTTATGGAAGAGGTTAAGGGAGATGGAACTTGCAATTATTATTCAAAACTTGGAGGGGTTACAACGAAGGGCAAAAAGCGAAATTGCTACTGTAGATGAAATTAGAGAAAATATAAGGAAGGTAGAAAATGCATGGGCAAATTTTATTAATGCATTCTACCAATTAAATTTCCCCGCAGCCAAGTTCTTCCTGTCAAGTTTTGATGCTCACCTTGGTGGACTGGAGAGCGCCTTGGTTAGAGCAAGAGGACATGAAAAAGCGATACAAGAAGATGAGACCATCATGAGGCAGATAGCAGGAGCACTAACAGAAATTGGAAGCATAGAACATACACTCAAGTTTGTTTCTAAAGATTTGGAAACATTGGAAAGAAACATGAATTTAAGGTTACGGCTCCCACCAGGGTTCCCAGTGAAGGGAGAACCACCAACTTCTGCGCAAATGCAAAAGGGGTCTTTCCCCAACCCTTGGCGCAAGGTAAGAGGTGGTGGGCGTGGCAAGAGGTGGAGTTGGGACATCAACCTCCCCCGCCCAATCGTTACCATTTTGCAATGGTGGGATAGGTTAACTTCACAAGAAAAAGAGAGAGTAAGAAGATACATATACGAATATTGGCTGAGTTCCAACAAAGATGAGAAGAAAGAAGCCTTGCAGAAGTTAATACAGGTAGCACGGGAGATGGGAATTCCAGTTAAGTGATGGGGGTGGGAGAGCGGTGTTTGTGCTGCATGGAAAGCAAGCAAGTGGAGCATTCGCTCCTGCGGTTCTCCCGCTGGGTGCATCACTGGGGCAAAGTGGAAACAACTATCTCCCCCTTCCCCCCCTGCAAAATGTAAGTATAAGTTTACCTTCAGGTGTGCAACCTGTTTACCAACTAGGTGTCTTCCCCCTCAAAGATGTTGTAAACTTAACCATACAACCTACAGATGTGTCTTTCACCTTTCCCTTAACTCAAGATTACCCCTACTATGGGCAACTTCTTTCGTTGCTTACCAAAGACCCCACCACCAACCACTATCCACTACTTGATTTGCGCATCTACTTAGGGAAAACATACCTAGATGGTAAGCATGTAACTATTGACCTATGTGGTTGCATTGTAAGAAGATTGAATTTTAACTTTAGGGAGGGAGTGGCTACCTTATCGTTATCTCTTGGGGTTGCAACTGGAGTTATGTATATTTCAGCAGATGATAATTTACTTCCCCCGCAGTTCGCCACATTTGTTCCCCCCGCCCGCAAGGTGGCAGCATACTGCAGAATTACGCACCCCCAAGAAGGCGTTCCTACAGATACTCTGGCTGACTTTCTACAATCACCAACCAAGTTTGCTGTGGTGGGGGCATCTGTAGATGTTAACATTACAACACGATACATACACACTATGCCAACACTGTATCACGCCTTCTTTGGTGGAGATTCCCCCATCATTCCTACAGGAGTGCCATCAACTATACAAGAGGGAACGGAAACATACAGCGGAGATATTGCTTTAATATTACCCCCATCAACCCCTCAGCCCCCCATTGCATCACCCATAGGAGTGTATAACATCTATATCATCACCGACGCCAATTTGGTTGTCCTACTGAGGGAGGCAAAAATTGCTTCAGTGAACCCATCCATTGCTGCAGCATCCCCCACAACTTTCACCATTACATTTCAGGGAATGGGAGCACACTTCTTTCTGTTGACCTAATAGGGCTTACGCAGTTGGCTGCGTATTCCTGTCGTGACTTTGGGCTTTTAACCCAAAGTCAGAGGACAGGCAACAAGGGTTGCCCACCAACCCCTGCCTCAGCAGCATTGAGCCACTGAGGATTTCTATGCCCTTGCAGGCTATGTTTATCGCTGCAACTTCATGCCTTCCCATCTTTAGCCCACAAGGGCACTCAAAGACATGCCCCCTTAGCCCTTCATTAACCTTGCCGCATATCGGGCATGTCCTTGATGTGTTTTCAGGTGGAACGAAAACCAAAGGAACTCCATAAAACCCTGCCTTTTGGGCAAGGATTTTGTGAAAGGTCATCACACTCCAAAAGTTCAATAATTTCTGCCTCATCCTTCGGGACTTTTGATTTGATGCTATCCTTTCCTTCATTCCCTTTAAGTCCTCAAGGACAATGGCAGCCTTATTAGCCATAGCCCAAGCAATAAGCATCAAAGCAACATGATGCCAAAAGTTTTTGACCTTCTCTCTCCTTATCCTTCCATGCTTTGATGCAACCTTCCTTTTTGCCTTCGGATTTTGTTTTCCCCTTGTCCCCTTCCTAACCCTCCTTTCATGGTCTCTGCTTATCCTTGCAGCATAACTTGTGTCTATCTCTTTCAACTTACCAGAAACCCCATCATAAACCGTCAAGTTCAACTCATTGCTGTCAACTGCTATGACCGTCTTTGGCTGATAAGGTTCAACTTTGGGAAATTTGAGTGGGATGGAAATGGAGTTGAAGGTTAAAGTTGGTTCTCCCATTTTTGCCCTTTCTGCTTTCCAATCATCAAGAAGCCTGCAATATTTGTGGTGAGGTCGGAAAGTTAGGATGATAGGTTCTTTGTCGTTAGGTGAAATTGGGAAGGTCAGGGTTAACTTCTTTCCGTCCCAATCAACCTTCAAAATTTGCTTGCTGATATAAACGAAAGGTCTATTAATGTTTGGTTTTTGTAGATTTGTTTTTCCTTTCCGCTTGCGATTTTTAAAGGAGTGAACAACAGCAGCACCTGCACGACAAGCAGATTGAAACCATTGGGAGTGAAGATTAGGATATTGGGCTTTGAGAGAAGGATAGAGTGCTTTTATGATGGTGAAAGTAGAAGTTTTGTTATTATCAATGGCGAAATCAACGGCTTGACGCTGGATAGAAGCGCAAGCGTCCATGAGAGTTTTGATTTTTAAGTTTTCTTTGAAGCGAAACTTTAAGCAAACTGTTGGCACGATTTATCACCCCTGTTGCCATAATCATAGCACAAAGAAACTAGTTTAGTGAGGACAAACTCATCTCAACTGCGTAACTCATACCTTGAAAAGATGGAATTTCTTCTCCGTTGGTGGAATTGACTTAACAACCTCCTGTATTTCCGCAACGCTCCACTCACCCTCCACATCAGGAGCATCCCCCAGCGATTTCTTGTAGATTGCGTATTCCGCAGTAAACGGTAAATCCGCAGTATCAAACTTGTAAGAGACCTTCGCTAAGGCGAACTTGATGATATCCAGGACTTCGTTAACTACTTCTTCTTTGCACAACATGATAATGCTATCGTGAATGGTTAGGCACAAGTTGGCAACTGGGGGGGTTCCGTTCCGCCATTGTGTCCACCCTCTTTTGTAAAGTTCCGTGAAGATTTCATACGCAACCAAACACCAAATATCGGAAGCCTCTGCTTGTATTATGTAGTTACCTGCTACCCTCATTAACCTTTCTACTCTCGGATTGGTTCTATCCAACCTCTTACTTTTGGTAGGCAGTCCTTGCGCAACCACATGAGAAACCCTCCCCAACCAAGTATGAACAGTGTGAGGGGGGTATAACACTTGGTTTCTATGCCTCTGCAGAAACTCCACCGCTGTGGGGAAAGCACTATACATGGCATTCAATAACTCCTCCGCCTTGTCTTCAGGGAGATTGAAAATTCGGGCAGCCCCCTCCTTCGTTACCCCATAAACAACTGCGAATGAAAATTTCTTTCCTACTTGCCTTTCTTCCTCCGTTATCTCATTTATGGATTTCCCCAGTATGCGTGCTGCATTGACTTTATGCACATCCTCTCCAGATAAGAAGGCGTTTCTCAGTTGCTTATCTCCTGACTTTATTGCAAGAACTCGGAGTTCGTGCTGCTTGGCATCACAAGTAATGAAAACATACCCTTCAGGTGGCACAAATATCTTCCGTATCACCTTTCCTATTGCTTTTTTCTCCGATGGAAAGTTTTGAAGTGGGGGGTTAGATGTAGTTATTCTCCCACTAATCGTTCCCGTTACATGAATATTGGGGTGAATTCTTCCGCTTGATTTATCCACCCACTTCTCTACCTTCTCAAGAAAAGTGCTGCGACACTTCTGTATCTCACGGTAAGCCTTAAGGTCTTGCAGAAACTGAACATCTGGTCTTCTCTCACACAACTGGTCAATTACTTCCTTGGTTAGGGAAATCTCTCCTTTAGGCGTTCTGTATTCTAACAGTTCATCCACTCCCAATTCCAGCAAAAACTTCACCAATTGCTGCCTAGAGTTGAAATTCTGCACGGAGGGTGCAGCAGCCTTTAAAAGGCGTAGGCACTCCATTTCATCCTTCACCAGTTGCGATATTACATCGTTTACAGCATCTAGAGAAACTGGAATCCCAGCATCAGTCATATGTGCAACTATTATGCTTATCTTGTTGAATACCTGATATTGGAAAATTGTATGCATCTCTGTAAACAGACGCCCAAGGGATTGAATTCTTTTCCTCAGTGCCATATAAAGTTTGTAGGTCATTATGATATCCCCTTGATTGTATGCAGCAAGTATTTTAGTGGGGACATAGCATGCATTGTGGGAAGGTATGATTTTCTTCCATTGTTGCAGTGGCTCACCAGGCAAATACTCACGCACTAAACTTTCTAGCGAAAAGGACGAAGAAGTTTCGTTAATGGAATGTGCTAAGCACATGGTATCAACAAATTGTTCAGGGGGAGGGTAAATACCAAAGAGGCGTAGAAACCACATAATTTCAAATGATGCGTTGTGGAATATCTTGAAGTATCTCGGATTTAATAACATATCCCTAAGCGCTGTAAACTCTCTGGGGTCTATTATGGGTTGCGGGTGCAAATCTTCTCCCACCCAATAGAAAGCATAGGCTGCATAGTTGTTAGCATCCCCCACTCCCACCAAAACAACAGTGGATGATGGAGACTTAGAATCAAAATCCTGCACATTTTGAGGATGTCCTACCTCCAAATCCACTACAACCCTGCACTTCGTTTTTCTCTCCCCCACACTTTGCTGAGATGCCAGAAAGGAAAGAAACTGCTCCAGATGCTCATTGTGATTTGAAACAACTATCCTATGTTCTATACCGTCAAAAAGCGATGTTAGGTCGTTCCTGCTCTCCCACTGAGCCTTTAGGTGTTCAACTTCATCTTTCACAGCAGCAAAACATGCACGCAACACGCTTAGCAACCTCTGGGTGGGGTTGTGCAAGACGGCAGCGGGATGGTGTGTATAGAACACAATAACAGATTTTGTCCGCACGGTGCCATCTTCTAACTTAACGGGAATATTTAAACTAAATTTGCGATTAAGTGCCACATCTTTATTCTTTTTCAGCAACTGATGAAGTGCACCCTTGCCTAAACACACAATTATATCAGGGGCTATTTCCGCTATATAAGAAAGCAAAACATCACCACAACTGATGGCGGGGTATAAATACCATTGAGATTGCTTGCGCACGGAATCTGCGGGAGCACATAAAATGGCATTAGTTATCATAGCATGCAAGGTAAGTTTATACTCATCAATTAACTTTTTGAGCAGTTCACCGCTTGCCCCAACGAAAACATCCCCCGCTAGAACTTCTTGTTTACCTGGCGCCTCCCCCACAAATAGAACTATGGGGCGTTGGGGGGTTTCCACTAATTTACCTACAGCAGTTACCTGTCCTATCCTTTGACCTGCCTTTGCAAGAGCACAAGTAGCACAGGAAGGAAAAACCTTAAACTCCATGCCTGTGGGGCACTACTGCGTGCCCCCTCCCCCTCCTTTCTCTACAATGGTTTTTCCATCACTGGCCTGCGGACGGTGGCGCACATAGTATGTGCGTCTTAGATTCGCCTCACTTACTGGGATAATATCTTCCCACCTAATGCGCTTCTCCTTCCCCATCTGAGGGCGGGGAAACATTATATCAACGGGGTTAGGATAAGTTTCCTTTATCTCCTCCAATGATTTCCCCAGCGGATTATAAAGGTAGTAGTAAAATCTCCCTCCTCTAAAGAGAACAGAGTGCCTTGCCCAATAATACATTTTGTGTTTGTGTTGTGGCTGTGCCCTAATCCGAACTAACCTAACCCCTGTAAACTTGCTCAATCTTTCATTCATCCACTTCACCCAATCAGTTGTATCTTTTCGTTCTCTTACTCTACGGCGTAAACTAAGAAGTAGGTCAGCGGGAGGAGGTTTATCTTCAAATAACACCCATACCCTTCCCCTCTTGTCCCTGATGTGCAACTGGGGAGCAAATTCCTCCTTCCCTATTAACTTCCTTATTGTCTTCTTCTTTATGTTATACTTTTTTGCATACTGATATGAAGGAATAAATATGGTGTTGTCTATGATTTTTTCTCCACCCTTTGCCCCCCACAGTAGAATAGATGCGTTATCGTGCACCCACCCTACATACACTTCTCTGCCAATAACCTTTTGAAACCCACCATCAAGCGTTACTGCCAAGACACGAAAAACATCATCACTCCCTTTGAAATATAGGGCATCCTTGCCATCTTGTAACTGCCACACATGTATTTTATTTGTGTCTTTCACTACCAACAGTAAGCGCACAGCACCTTCCCCCTTCGCCCAGATATTCTAGCACACACTTGTGAATTTGTAAAGGCTTGAAGGGGCTAAATTGTAGGGGGGTGATAGAGCATGGATGAACAGAAAAGGAAAGATTTACAAAGGAAAATGAAGGAAGGGCTTAAGCGTGCCCTCCAGCGCCTCAGAAACATTAAGACGAAAGAAGAAACTATTGGTGATGTGCTTCGTAAAAGTGTTATTGAGGGGCTGGAGAAGTTTCTCCAAGAGGATGAGTGATACACTACATCCCCTGCTCCCGCAAGGCTGCGAAAACCTCATTAAGTTGGGGGAGAATATCGTCAGGAGGCTCAATTGGTCTATATACGCTAAACGGAATGTTAAAATCGTTGAACTCTGATGTTATCTTCAGCCCTAGAGTGGTTATTGGGGTGCATCCCAATTGAAAATGCGAGAAGAGGGAAAGAGGGTTTTGAAGTTCCGCAATGCGAAGAATAAAAGGCAAATTGGCAACATATATAATATCGCTAACATTGATATCTCCATCAGGCCCCCAAGTAAGGTAGATTCTGTCATCTTCCGCTATTTCCCCCAACGCAAGCGCAGCCCGCTTAATGTAACTTGCGGGAATGACCACTCTATAAGGGGCAAGGGATTGAATGCGCATCCAATCTTCTTGGCGCAGAGAGACATTCATAGATGAGATAATACATGGAGCATTGACAACCGTTATCGCCCTATCCACAGAAGCCACTCCTGTGGTCTGCCTTATAATCCCACATCTCCACCACAACCTTCCCCTGAAATAAGCATCCGCAGGCACATAGTCTTTCAGGTCTTTCACTTGACATACAACCCCCTTAATCCAAAATTGTCACTTTCAGTGGCAACTTGGGTTTAGAAAAAGAAGGAAGGGGGGAGCAGAAAAACCCCCTCAAGAAAATACAAAATCACTGCTCCCCCCTTCCATCAGTTCTCATTACTGCAGCACGCTAATAGGCACATTAACCACAGCACCCTGCAGGACTGGTGCCCTAACAACCAGAGTAGTGAACTTGTAGGCAGCAATCCTGTAGGTGAGGGTAATGGGAGCAAACCAACCAACGACGGTTGGCTGCAAGTCCCACATTTCAATGGCGTTACCCCTTTCGGTATAACCGTGGATGCGACCTGGCAGTTCCTCATCAGGGTCAAGTAAGAGGACATCCGTAACCTTCACATCATTACCACCAATAGTAATGGTGCGAACTGGCATCCACCTGCAGACCACAACCTCAATTTCACCAACCCCTGGCAGAACCATAGGCCATGAGAAGGCACCACCCACAACAGCAGGGTGGCTCAACGGGACACCAGGGGCAACAACGGGGCTGAACCTAGTTTGCCAAACCCTAGCCAGCGTAGGCACAAGGTTGGGATGGACAACCATAATTTTTGGATACGCCGAACCCCTGCGGTAGATTTCTTGCGCCACCAACAGAACATGTTCAATATCAAGTTGGGTCACAGAAGTAGCACCAGTTGGGTTAATATCATAGACAACACCACCGTAGGTTTCAGCCCCAACAGTGATGCCGTCCACAACATATTTGCGCAACCCATCAAACTGGTTAGGGTTTGAAATAGAACCGTTAACAACCAAGTTCTCCTCTCCAGCGTGGAGAGCAATAATAGCGTTGATGCTCTCCTGCACCAACAGGTCAGCGAAGGTTCGGGCAGCGGCTTGCGCCATGAAGGTAACCTTCTTCCAGACCTGCAGTGCCTTGAAGGGTGCAACAAATTCCACATACTTCGTCATTGCACCCTCTGGAGAGGACGGAGATTCACCCAACGCAACATCGGGAGGGCTAACATAGTCCGTCCTTTCCCAAACATTCACAACCGCTTTCCAGATGGCCTTGTCACCCTGAGGGGCAACAAGCCTTGGAATGCGGCTGAGAAGCGGAAAGTCCTGAGGATGCATCCTAACAGGGACAGGCAACACGAAGGGGAAGAATGGAAGGTTGGGGGCTTGAGACAAAGAGATGGTGAAGTCAGCCTTCTCCAACCTCTCTCCCTTCTTGAGTGCCTCTTTTTCAGCATCCCTAGCATCCTTGACAGCACCATAACCACCCAAGATGTCCGCAAAGATTGAGTCCAACGCTTTGCGGAGGCGGTTCTTGTCCTCTACCGACAACTTCGCAAATTCCCCGTAAACGCCGCTCTCCTTGAGAGACTGCTCAATTTGTTCCCTTAATTCATGCCTCATATTTGCCATGCTTGGTAGCGGTTTTTACCCTAAACATCAACTACCACATACTACTTACACTTTACTTTCATTCATCAACGAACAGAGACTTATTCCTATTTCTTATATTAGCCACGAGACTGCTCATCCTTTACATCAGTAGGTATGTTAAGTAAGTGCAATGCTTCTCCGAACTTTCCCATCTGGTCATTTAACTCCAATAGCAATTTTAGCCATACCGCTTTTGATAGGAGTTCCCACACACTCACATCATCATTCTGCAGTTTTTCATCTAGGGCCTTGCGCAGAGCAGCAGCCAACTCTCTCTTAGTAGATTCCATGCAGCATCACTCCTGTTCCTCGTTACCCTCCTTTATTTCTTTCAACTGAATGTTGCCTGCAGCATCAACGATAACCTGATGCCTCTTTACTAACATATCTGCAACAGCCCGTGTCGCCTTGATGAATTCCAATCCCTCTGCGCTGCGTAGGAACTCTTCCGTTGCCCGCAGATAAGGCAGAGAGTTTTCATCTTCCTTCTTCTCCTTACTGAACCTCTCTTCCCACTCAGTGGCTAACCATGCGCTCATGGCTTTAGCAAATGCGCCTGCTGGAGTTGCAGCGGGGGCGGGAGCAACAGGAGCGGGTGCTCTTTCCTCAGGCGCTGGAGGAGGAACTTGCTCTCCACCAGCGGGAGGCAATGGAGGTGCCACTGGAGCCACCGTCTCCGCAGCGCCCTCCTCTGGTGGAGTAGGTAACTCTTCAGCCTCAGATGGAGCCTCCTCTTCCTCAACTTCTTCTCCCTTCAGTTCCTTAATGAAATCTTTCAGGGCATCAGCCAAATCGGAAGTAGCCTCAGCAAGAGCCTCAGCATACTTCTGGAAGTTCTCCTCCACCAAGTTGCCAACCTTGTCAAACAATTCTCCGAAGAACTTCTCCAGTGCCTTTGTGATGGTTTCTAACAATTGGTCAAAGAAGTTGGAGACAGTTTCCTCGGCAAGGGATGGAACTTCTGCCTCATCTGCAGTAATGCTCCCCCGTGGGGCAAGAGTGACAATGTGGGAAGTATTTTGCCCTAACTGCTTCTGCAACCAACTCTTCTCCATCCGCATCCACTTTCTCTTCATCTCCTCACGCTTCTCCTCAGTGTCCTCATCAGCATACTTATCGTAACCCTCCATCCACTTCTTGAGAGAAGGAGAAACAAGCCAATCACCAGGCCAGTCAGGGTTGAAATGCCGTTTGATTCCGAATTTCTTCAATGCCCGCAGAATTCTCTCGTAGATGAAGATTTTAGCGTTCACATCTTTATATGCCCCATGGTGGCGGATAAAGTAAGCCAACGCTGCACGGGCACGCTTGGGAGTATCAACGGGATAATTGAAACCTACAGGGTCAGCGAATTGGCTCTCAGGAACATCCCTGTATTCTTTGGGCTTGATGAGATGAGCATTGTCTCCAGGCTCATACCCATACTTCTTTGCCCTTGCCTCCAACTCTCGCCTCCCTCTCTCCCTTTCCTCTTTTGTCAACGCTTTGCGCAATGCTTCATATTGTTCCCTCAAACTCAACACTTGACGCTGCTCCTGCCTACTTAACTCACCCTGCACATCTGGAATTTCCACAATGATGTCACCAACTTTAACAGTCCCCATAGCACTCTAAGTTATCTACCTAGACTACGCAAATACTAATACCAATTCAAGTGTCAATCTTCTTCCTCCTCCCCAGGTTCGTAACGAAATACAAGGTTAGCCAAACTAATACCAGCAGAAGGTTTCCTGACACTGCTATCAACTTCGCCTTCATCTATACCACTACCTGCGTATAGTGCGGGCACCTTTTCATCCCACTCATCTAAAATATCATCCGCCGTTTCATCAACCTTGTCTAACGGTGGTTCAACTTCATCTTCTTCTAAATCAACAATACCATCCCCCACCACATCAATACCGCCCAATGTCCCAACCCTCTCCTCCCACTCTTCCCATTCATCTTCATCACTTAAGCGTTGCTCATCTTCGTCTTCACCTAACTCGCTTTCATCTTCATCAGCAACTATTTTAGCCCTAACATCAGGTGCGATTTCCTCCCTTTCCCACTCATCTTCACTTTCTTCTTCAGCATCCTTGCGCTCAACAACATCACTTACTGGAACAACCTCCACAAATTGAGATGCCCACTTTTCCCACTCATCACTAGCACCTGCTCTTCTCAATGCACGCACAAAAATGGAAAATATCTCAGCCTCGTTCTCTTCCCCTTCTACAACATAATGGCGCATAACATGGACTTTAACAGGCTCCACCACAATTTTGCCGTTCTCTATCCTTATTGGGCTCATGTAGATTCTAAGTCTATCTGGGACAAGGAAACTGTCCTTTTCTTTCTCTGGAGGGGAAAGGTCATTCCAGATAACTGTAGCAATTCCCAAACTCTCAATCATTACCTTCGTTACTCCAAAAGTTTCGCAGATGATGCGTTCTAAGTATTGCATAATGTCAATGGCAGGTGTATCATCTTTTCGCAATCTGCTTAAGAACGGAGAGGGCAAAAGCGGAAGTTGGGCAGTGAGAATAACGGTGCCATCACTCAACACTGCCCATTCCGCAACGACTTCTCCCTTCCTAATTGCCTGCAACCCACCCCACACGGTGAACCCCACATCAGGATTCTTTATGTCTTGGGACCTCATCTTCTCAGCACCCTTTCCATCCACCACAGCGATGGGAGTAGCAAGTTTGTCAGGCCCCACCCACACAAGTTTGATTTCTTTGCTCTTGATTTCGGGAGCATCCTTAAGTCCAAATTTGTCCACAATTTCGTTGATGATTATTGCATCCTGAGGCAACACTTTGGGTTTCTTCTCATGGGTAGTGAAAGACAGCAAGTGGGGGAAAACGACCACAGATGCTGATGGCTCGCCCTTTCTTCGCCTCAAAGTGCTGGTGGGGGGAATAACAAATGGAAACATGGGTGCATTCTGTATGGTAGTAACAGCATCCGCCTTTTCTAGACGCTTCTCCTCTTCTTCTAGTTCATCATCTAATGTCAACTGCAGCCCAAGGCTTTGGAAATCTTTCATGTCATCACCAAATCGCACATCCATGTAGTGTTTAGCAAAGTTAAAGTGCTCTACGGGGTTTTGTTTCCATAAAATCATACTATGCGTTAAGTATTTAGACTCCACACTAATATCCTTCCACTTCCAGTCTATTGATTTCTTCATTTCCTCCACATCATCAAGGTAATCATCAACTCCAACAAAAACGGGAGAATTGATGAAGTGCCAGTTAAGGTCAAAAGTGGGGTCAAACACCACCAGAGCCCCAATCCTTTCTAACCCCTTCAGCAACCTTCCATACACGAACTTAGCACCCTCAGGGGAGTAAAAGTGGCGCACTGGGGTGCTAACGAATGCTCTATAAGAGAAAAGCACCCACTCAGGAGTAATAGGGAAGAGATAACCTACGGGGTCAGCAAATTTGGTTGGAGAGTAACCTTCAAACAGAGGGTGTGGTTTGGCTTTCGCTAGTGGAATAGGCAAGTATCCGTATTTTTCAGCACGCTTTGCAACTTCCTTGCGCCACTCCTCAGCATGGCTAGCATCCAAAACCTCCTCCCACAAGCCAGCAGCAATCTTAATGTAGTAATCTTCTAAGTTTTCAACCCACGATTTCAACATAGTGTAAATAT
>Ga0072500_168967_pt1 | contig 89639 bp, 66 predicted proteins | sample GBScelen77Swater_FD_63803 | JGI IMG/M metagenome (GOLD analysis project Ga0072500, IMG submission 63803) | Hot spring microbial communities from Great Boiling Spring, Nevada - cellulolytic enrichment S 77C v2 (version 2) | ecosystem: Environmental > Aquatic > Thermal springs > Hot (42-90C) ...
TTATTACCGGCTTCATCTATGGCTATTGCATAAACCCAGTTATTAGGCAAGCCATAATTTGAAGTGTTATAAACAGTCCAATTTACTCCATCAAACTTTGCAAGTCCTCCATCCCGTGTTCCAATCCATTTATTACCTTGTCCATCTATGGCTATTGCATAAACACTGTTATCAGGCAAGCCAGAATTTGAAGTGTTATAAACCCTCCAATTTACTCCATCAAACTTTGCAAATCCTCCACCCCACGTCCCAATCCATTTGTTACCAGCTCCATCTATGGCTATTGCATAAACACTGTTATCAGGCAAGCCAGAATTTGAAGTGTTATAAATTGTCCAATTTACCCCATCAAACTTTGCAAGTCCCCAAGATGTCCCAATCCATTTATTACCATCTCCATCTATGGCTATTGCATAAACATCGTCATAAGGCAAGCCGGAATTCCAAATGTTATAAACAGTCCAATTTACACCATCAAATTTTGCAAGTCCCCCACTTGTCCCAATCCATTTATTACCTTGTCCATCTATGGCTATTGCATAAACCCTGTTATCAGGCAAGCCAGAATTCCACTTGTCATAGACAACGAAATCTCCAGTTGTCTTATTTAACTTAACAAGACCCCCACCCCATGTCCCAACCCAAAGATAATTACCTTCCTCAGCAAGACAATAAATATTTCTTCCATTCGTATATCCAATCCACTCCTGCTGTGAAAATAGAAATGTTTTTGAAATTAAAAAAATCAACAATGGTAAAAATCGCTTAACAACCTTCATAACAACCTCCAAACTTACTTTCTTAAAACTTTAAATCAATGTATAACTTTAACATCTCTTTATCTGGCAAAACAAACATTGTTAAATCACTTCTTTTCACATCCCTTAAAATTTCCTCATAACTTACACCCTTCAAAAGGAAATATGTTCCAACAACTGCAAACCCAACAGAAACACCAATTGCTATGTTCCTCTTCGCTATTGTTTGGTTGTATTTCTCCTTGTAATTTCTTATATCGGATAAAAACCGTGATTCAGTATATTTCCTGTAATAATCATCCGCCTTCTTATTCAAAATAAAAGCATAAACTCCAGCACCAGCTGAGATACCATAACTTACAAACATCGCATTCCTTTTCAAATTCAACCTCTGCCTATAAATTTTCATTGCTATTCTTTCAGGTCGCTCCTTTAAAATGACATCTTTAACTATCGGGGTCTCATCAACGACTTTAATTTCTATCTCTTGCGTTTTATACTCCGGCTTACTTATTGTAATTTTATGCTCCCCATATGAAAGTTCTGTTGATAAAGGTGTAACCCCAACAACAGACCCATCTATACTGACCAAAGCACCGGTTGGGTCTGTATTAAGTTTTAAAGTTGCACGAATCGGCTCAAGATTAACATTAACTTCAACCTCATCATCTTTGATAGGAACATTCACTTCATACCTTTTGTATCCCTCCTTCTCAACCCTTATCCTTCTTACCCCTGCCTTTTTCGTCTCAACCCTTGCCGAACCCATACCAACATATGAATCATCAACATATATCCTCGCATCCGATATATCCTTAACATTGATAACTAAATCAGCGACATCCTTTACAAGCTCAAAATCAACTTTATATACAGAAGCGGAATTTATATCTAAACTCTTTTCAACGCTTACATACTTCTCCTTTGAAACATTTATAGTATAAGCTCCAAAAGGAAGCTCAATTTTAAGCTCATTCCCTTTCATCTTAAAAGCCTTTGAAGTTCCGTATTCCTTATCCTTTATCACAACATCAGCATCTGGAACACTTGATTTAATAAATACCGTAGCTAAAAGTTTCTCAAGATTAACACTTATCGTTGTATCAGAGTATACAAAAATTTTCCTCCTTAGTTCGCTATATCCTTGTTTCATAACAATTACATCATGTTCACCTTTACGAACTTTAAAATAAGATGGGGTTGTCCCTGCTTTAGTCCCATCAATATAAACATCAGCAAAACCAGGTTCGCTCTTTATGTAAATTGAAACCAAAGCAGGTTCAAGCCGATAGTGGAAAGAATTATCAAATGACTCACCGACTTCAAAAACATCTATAAATGTCTCATAATCTTGCTTTGATATCTCAATATTGTATCTCCCGGGTTCCAATCTCAAATTAAGAGGTGTTTTCCCATAGGCTTGTCCATTTATCTTAACATCTGCACCTGATGGTTCAGATTCAATTGAGACATCAAACATTTTAACAATCGCACCAACAGGTATGAAAACAAAATCACCCCCCATATCACCAGCAAGTATCCCATATTCAGGCGTTTGAGCCCTGTTTGATTCAGCTGTAACACGGGGAGCAACATATTCATTTAATTCACCGCTTGTTATCATGCCATCACGATTTAAATCAGCACTACCGTTCTTCAGTCCATCAATAAGATAATATGTGAAAACACTATGACCACCAGGACCGGTATCAAAAACTGTTTGGTCTCTACCTCCAGCTGTGAGCGCCTTTCTTGCCCTCCTTGTTGATATAATCTCAAGATAATCAAGCGCAGTTGGTGAAATTGGCTGCGCACGCGCAAATATCAAACCACCATAACAAGCATCCATTATAAAAAGCAAATGCTTTGCCCTTATTAACTGGCTTATCTCATTTAATTGATCCGTTGAAATCGCACTCGTTATCAACTCATCTTGCGAACCATCAACAGGAAGGATATATCCCTTCTCCCTACCATCTGGAAGTGTGACAGTTATCCCATGACCAGCAAAAAATATCAAAACTCTGTCATCTTTATCCGCTACAGAGCGAATCCTTTCAAAAGCCCTCATTATATTTTCCCTCGTAGCTTCCCTATCAATTAACTTTATGATATTCTCTCGCTTGAAACCATAATAGTTGACCAAAACTTCCATAAATTCTTCAACATCCCTAACAGCATACCTTAACTTCGGAGCTTTGATGTAATTGTTTATACCAATCAAAACAGCCCACGACTCCCTGTAAAATGATTTAAGCTCAACCCTTCCACTCTCTCTTAACCCAATCCCCCTTTGCTGTGAAAATGAAAAAGAAAACAAAACTAAAACAAAAGAAAATATCTTTAAAAACCTCATGGCTATAACCTCCCTCTTTATTTTACATTTACAACTCCCCTTGTTGCCTCCTGTATGGATATCTTATTCCCAGAGTAATCAAAAATGTTAACATCCGAAAAATCAAGAAAACTCTGACCTAAGGCAGTTCCCCTAAACCTTAAAACAACTATATCACCACTTCCACTTAAATAAGGTAAATCAGTCGGATAAGAAGTAGAAGAAAGCATAACCCCAGTTGTTATCTCCACTTCACCTTTAGTGTTTGCTTCATCTATCACTTTTTGAACACCAAAATCAGGAACTATCACCTGCTCAAGCCGATTTTCCTGAGCAAATCTACCCCTTTGAACCCCAACAAACCTCAAAAAGTTGCGGTTAAACTCGACCTTGAAGCTACCACTTTTAAAACTTTGAACATCCTCAAGCCAAACCTCAACACTAAACTCATCCCCACTTGAAACATCATTTTTCAATCTGAAAAATTTCAAAGTCGGACCCTTTATCCAATCAACACTAAAAGAACGGCTCAACTCAAAAACCTCATCTCTGTCCTCATACTTAGTTTGAAGCCTAAAAACATACCTTATGTCATCAAGATAATCAAATGTAACTTGTTTCACCTTTGACCAATTCGTCCAGTCCTGATAAACAATTGAATCATTACCCCTATAACCAACAAGTTTATATCTGAACAAGTTTATATCCGAATTCCCCTCCCAAGAAAAAGTAACACTGCCAGATGTAATCGTTTCATCCTCACCTGGCGCTGAAATTAATCTGGCAGATGGATATTCATAATTTGGCGATTCAGGGTCAAATGGATTTGAAAACTCCTTCTTGCAGGATGAGAAGATGAAAAAGAGAAACGCAAGGGTAATAAACTTAATTTTCATATCTCAACCCATATCTTTTCTTCCTGTCGTTAATTTAAAAAATTCAAATTTTTTTGTCAAAAGTTCATAGAGCAAGCCCACGCCCTTATCAAAAATTTCATACAGGGAAACTTTGGAAATTTAAACTTTCATACATAAATTATTTTGCAACAAAAACTAAACCACGCCATTCCTATGGATATCAAAGGAAAATCAGTTCTAATCCTTGGAGCTTGGGGGCTTGTGGGCTCAGCCGTCACAAGGAGAATAGTTCAAGAAAAACCAAGAAATGTAATCATTGCTTCCCTCAAACAGTGGGAAGCTGAAGAAGCAGTTGAAGCTTTGAGAAAGGAATTCCCGGAATATGACAGAAATTTTTTCATCCCATGGTGGGGCAACATCTTCGTCCGCGATGAATTCAAAGACATGAGCCGTGAAGAAATACTCTCAAATCCTGAATATCGCAGAATTTTAATCAATGATATCCTCGGAGAATTAACTGAGGACACCTTGAAACAATCCGCCTTATACAAACTTTTAAACAGGTTTTCCCCAGAGATAATAATTGATTGTATCAACACCGCAACTGCTATTGCTTATCAAGATATCTTCACAACGAGCATTGAAGTTATGCAAGCAATTGATAGGTTTAAAGCGAGTGATAATACGAAAGATAAAGAAGCTTTAATTGAGGTAACGGAACGACTTCTTGCGACGCTTTATGTTCCACAGTTGATAAGACATGTTCAAATACTTTATCGCTCTATGCAAGAGGTTGGGACGAAAATATATGTTAAAATTGGGACGAGCGGAACAGGTGGAATGGGACTGAATATACCTTATACACATAGCGAGGAAAGACCTTCAAAAGTTTTACTTAGCAAGTCAGCCGTTGCTGGAGCTCATACACTTCTTCTTTTCTTGATGGGGAGGACGCCAGACGCTCCGATTACAAAAGAGATAAAGCCAACAGCTGCGATTGCGTGGAAAAAAATTGGTTTTGGTGAAATTAAACGACAAGGCAGACCAATTGAATTAATTGATTGCCCACCTGAAAAAGCATTCAAATTAAATGGAATAATTGAGTTAAAAATTACGGAGGATAATTTTGAAAAGTTGAACGAGACACTTCATTCCGTCTTCATTGATACAGGTGAGAACGGGCTCTTCTCAAGAGCTGAATTTGAAACGCTATCAACACCAGGTCAAATGGAATATGTCACCCCTGAAGAAATAGCCGAGGTCGTTGTCTTTGAAATCAAAGGTGGAAACACCGGTCACGATATAATCAACGCCCTTGACCATGCCACGCTTGAACCAACATATAGAGCAGGCTTCCTTACGGAAACAGCATTGAAACGAATGAGAGAGCTTGAACAAAAATACGGCGTTGAAAGTGTTGCATTTGAACTTCTTGGACCACCAAGATTGACAAAACTTTTATACGAGGCACACCTTCTAAAACTCGCATACGGAAGCATTGAGAACGCAGCGAAACAAAATCCAAAAGATATGAGCCAAAAATGCGAAGAAATAATTAAAACAAACAAAAAATTAAGATCGCAAATAATCTCAATCGGAATTCCAATCCTTATGCCTGACGGTGAAACTCTAATACGTGGAAACGAAATCAAAATCCCACCTTATAGAGGCGAAAATAAAGTAGAAATTACACCGGAAAAAATCAATCAATGGGCTTATGATGGCTGGGTTGATTTAAGACCAGAAAATATGGAAATTTGGAAGAAGAGATTCCAAAAGATAATGGAAGAGGTCAACTTAATTCCCGCTACTGACACAAGCTCAAGATATGTCAGGACAAGGGAGTACTGGGAGGATTTCAAAACGATAAATGAAGGAAAAATCGCTGGCTGGATACTTGACCGAGAGGAACACGGAATGAGAATGAAATCATAAAGGAAACAATAGAGTGTTTTGACTTGTTTTAATTTTTGAAAAATGAAAAATAATATGGAGGTGCGCCATGATTAGAGAAATAATTTTCTGGGATGTTGATACACAATATGATTTTATGATGAAAGACGGCAAGCTTTATGTGCCAAACGCCGAAGAGATTATACCGAACTTGAAAAAACTCTATGACTATGCGAGAAAGAATGAGATTCAAATCATGGGCTCGGCTGATTATCATACCCTAAACGATGAGGAAATCTCCGACAATCCCGATTATTTAAATACATTTCCACCGCACTGCTTACAGGGAACGCCCGGCTGGGAACGGATTGATGCCACAAAACCACTGAATCCGCTATGGATTGACAGCAAAAAATATACCGAGAAAGAACTTGAAGAGATGATTAAAAATCATACTGGAGAGATAATTTTCCGCAAGCAAAAGTTTGATGTCTTTTCAAACCCAAATGTTGACCCTGTGCTTGAAATCATAAACCCAAGGGAAATAGTAGTCTTCGGCGTTGCCCTTGATGTATGCGATGCGTATGCAATTGAAGGATTTTTAAAAAGAGGAAAATATCAAATCTATCTTGTTGAAGACGCAGCAAAACCAATTTATGAAGACAGAGGAAAACAACTCATTGAAAAATGGAGTTCTGAAGGCGTTAAAATTGTTAAGACAGATGACATCGTTGAGAAAAACATCTTGCTTGAAAAATACATCAGCCAAAAATAATGTTTGAATACATCGGCGTCATCCATGTCCATTCAATTTATTCAGATGGGACTGGAACGATACCTGAAATAGCAAAATCTGCAAGTGAACTTGGTCTTGACTTCGTGATGATGACTGATCACAATACTTTGAAACCGAAATATGATGGATATGAAGGTTGGTATGGCGATACGATGATAATAATTGGCTACGAATTGAACGACCCAGATGATAAAAACCATTATCTTGTTTTTGGCGTTGATGAGGTTTTTTATCCGAATAAATCAGCAAGGGAATATGTTGAGAAAATAAAAAATTTAAACGGAATCGGCATAATAGCACATCCAGATGAAAGAAGAAATAGTTTCCCCGAATATCCTCCTTATCCTTGGAACGCATGGGATGTTGACGGATTTACAGGGATTGAGATATGGAACCATATGTCTGAATGGGTTGAGGGATTAACACAGGAAAATAAATTTCGCAGATTTATTCACCCACTAAAATCGTTAAATGGACCTTACCCAGAAACACTAAAACGCTGGGATGAACTATCCCGAAAGAGAAGAGTCGTCGGTATAGGTGGAGTAGATGCCCACGGACATAAATATAAAATTTGGCAACTATTTGAAGTAGAAGTTTTTCCCTACAAAGTCATGTTCAGAGGCATAAGAACGCATGTCCTACTTGATGAACCAATTGATAAAAGCAAAAAGGAAAATTTTGAAATATATAAGCGTAAAATTTTCTCCGCAATTGAAAACGGAAGATGCTTCACGACTTACTCCTACTTCGCTGACCCAAGAGGTTTTAGATTTGTAGCTGAAAAAAACGGCAATATTTATCAAATGGGTGATTACATTGAACTTGATGAGAACCCAATTAAATTGAAAATTAAATTGCCACAAATATCTAACGATACGGTGACTTTTCTTTTAAGAAATGGAGAAGTGATAACGAAAACATTTAATAACGAATTAATTTATGAAGTTGGTGAGACAGGTGTTTATAGAGTTGAGTCATATTTCAACGGCAAGCCATGGATTTTTTCAAACCATATAAGAGTCGGAAAGAAAGGGATAATTTAAAGTGTGCGGTATATTTGGAATTTACGGACACCCCCAAGCATCGCTTATAACATATTACGGACTTTATGCACTTCAACACAGGGGACAAGAATCAACAGGAATAGTATCCTGTGAAAGGGATGATTTAACTGGGAGGACGAGATTTAATTATCACAAAGGTATCGGTCTTGTCGCAGATGTTTTCAAAGATGAAAAAATTATCAACGAGCATTTAAAGGGGGATTCCGCAATCGGTCACAATCGGTATTCAACTACGGGTGCGTTAAACAAGTCAAACATTCAACCTTTCGTAGTACATTACAAAAATGGAAACCTTGCAATAGCTCACAACGGTAACTTAACAAACACGAGAACTCTACGAAATAAGCTTCAATCAGAAGGAACGATTTTCCAATCATCAACGGACACGGAGATAATTTTGCATCTTATAGCAAAAAGTCAAAGAGAGGGTCAAATTGAACAAATAAAAGATGCTTTAAGTCAAGTTGAGGGGGCGTATTCGCTTGTCATACTTACGGATGATAAACTCATAGCTGTGCGTGACCCATATGGATTTAGACCGCTTGCACTTGGGATAATGCCAGATGGGGCTTATGTAATTGCATCTGAAACATGCGCCTTTGATCTGATAAATGCCAAGTATATCCGTGATGTTCTCCCCGGCGAAATACTTGTAATTGATGATGAGACCATCGCAACTGGTAAGTTGAAATCGTATTGGATTGATAAAAAAGTTGAGAGACAAGCTTTTTGTATTTTTGAGTTTATTTACTTTTCACGACCAGACAGCAAAATCTTTGGGGAAAATGTTGATAAAGTAAGGCGAAAACTTGGCAAACTTTTGGCTCACGAACATCCTGCCCCACAATCAACGGAAAACGACAAAGTCATAGTTATAAATGTCCCTGACTCAAGCAACACCGCAACTCTTGGATTTGTCACCGAAAGCAATAAGCTTGGAAATAATGTTAAAATTGAAATCGGCTTGATAAGAAGTCATTATGTTGGAAGGACATTTATTCAACCTCAGCAAAATATGAGGGAATTAAAAGTTAAAGTTAAATTCAACACCGTCAAAGGTGTCCTTGAAAACAAAAGGGTTGTCATAGTTGATGATTCAATCGTTCGTGGGACGACATCAAAGGCGCTCGTCAAGTTGATAAAAGAATCTGGAGCACGAGAAGTTCATTTCAGGGTTGCCTCGCCACCGATAAAATTCCCCTGCTACTACGGGATGGACTTCCCAAAGCAAGAAGAATTGATAGCCTCAAGATTAAATGGTGATGTTGAAGCCATAAGACAAGAACTTGGAGTTGAATCGCTTGGTTATCTCTCAGTTGAGAAACTCCTTGAATCCGCCCCGAAAAATTTAAGTTTCTGCACAGCTTGTTTCACAGGGAATTATCCAACACCCATTGACGAGAAACCAGAAAAATATGAACACGAAATGCACATAAAGGACGCAACTGAAAGATTTGATTAAGTATGCGGGAAAAAATTTTCAACATCTCAAACTTTCTTAGTTTCAGTCGTTTCATAATTTTAATCCCAACAATTTATTTCCTGACAAACGACTCTGGCGAAATTGTATTTGAGCAATATGGCTTAAAATTGACTTTGAACAGAGCAATTTCAATACTTTTTATGTTAAGTTTGTATTTAAGCGATTTGGCGGATGGTTATCTTGCTAGGAAATTCAATCAAATAACAGAATTTGGCAAAATTATTGACCCACTGGCTGACAAAGTATGCATTGGATTGATCGTTTTAAGCTTGGTTCAACAGGGTGATCTACCAATTTGGTATGTTGGGATTGTGATAGGAAGGGATTTAATAATTTTAGCAGCAGGCGCATATTTAAGCTCAAAAATAAAATTTGTTCTGCCATCAAATAAACTCGGTAAATACACTGTCACATCAATTGCATTAGTGATAGCTCTTGCTATGCTGAAAGCAAAAGGTTTATTGCTTAACTTATTTATCTTTATAAGCGTCGTTATGATTTTTGCTTCACTCTATGTATATGGTAGAAGATTTTTTGAGCACTTGAAAATAAAACAGATTTAACTTTTATGGGGATACTTGACAAAATTGGCTTTCAAAAAATAAAAGACGGCTTAACAAAAACAAGGAACAACCTAATTGATAAAATTTCAAACCTTCTAAACACTTCAAGGACAATTGACGAAAGATTTTTCACTGACCTTGAAGAAATTTTGATCGGGGCTGATGTTGGAGTCTGGATGACATCTGAACTGATCTCAAAATTAAAGGAGAGGGTAAAAATTGAGAAGTTAACTCAGCCAGAAGAATTAAAATTCGCTTTGAAAGATGAACTTGAAAAAATTTTGAAATCGCCGTTTGATTCACAAAATTTTGATCCATTCTCAATCCCCGAGGATAGGAAGCCATTTGTTATAATGATCGTCGGTGTCAACGGCGTTGGAAAGACAACAACCGTTGGTAAACTTGCCTATAATTTCAAGTCAAGGGGGAAAAAGGTCTTAATCGGAGCTGGCGATACTTTCAGAGCAGCAGCGAACGAGCAACTTGAAATATGGGCCAAAAGAGCAGGCGTTGATATAATCCAACAACAAAAAGGTTCAGACCCAGGAGCCGTAGCATTTGATACCGTTAAATCTGCATTAGCAAGGGACATTGATGTCGTCTTAATTGATACTGCTGGACGACTACATACAAAGACAAATTTGATGGAGGAACTAAAAAAAGTCAAAAGAGTTATTCAAAAACTAATACCAAGAGCTCCTGATGAGATTTGGCTTGTCCTTGATGCAACGATAGGACAAAACTCAATCCAGCAAGCAAGACAATTCCATCAAGCTTTGGGCATAACTGGGCTTATAATAACGAAACTTGACGGGACAGCAAAGGGTGGCGTTGTCTTCGCAATTGCAAATGAACTTAAAATACCCGTTAAATTTATCGGCGTCGGTGAAAATATAGACGACCTACAACCTTTTGACCCAGAGTCATTTATAAATGCACTCTTTGAAAAATAAAAGAGAAAATATGGGAAAACTCAAAAAATTTTTACCCTTTCTTCTCTTATCCTTCTTTATAATTGTCAGGTTTTATAATCTTGGCTTCAAAGAAATTCAAATGTGGGACGAAGCCTTATATGCGGTAAGGGCTAAAGCAATTTACTATTTCAACTGCTGGTTAGATCAAACCGATTATGCGGATGGTGGCTTGTATTCATCTTCACATCCACCCCTTTACATTTGGCTTACTGCATTGCTTTATAAATTTTTCACGATAAACGAATTCACAAGCCGTTTCTTTTCCGCCCTCTTTTCATCTCTATGTTTAGTTTTGACATATCTACTTATAAAAAAATTTTTCAACAGAAAATCTGCGCTAATCTCCATCCCCTTTCTCGGTTCAATTTATCTTTTTATTTTTTATTCAAGACAGGGACAACTTGACATCGCATATATCTTTTTCATCACCCTGTCAATTTACTTTTATCTTGAATTTTTAAGTAGCGGAAGGAAAAGATATATTTTAATTTCAGGAATTTCATTCGGCTTCGCTTTGATGACAAAAATAATCGTCGGCTTCTTTGCTATTATAACCATCTCCATTTTCCTATTCATTGAGTTGATAAGAAAGAATGTCAAATTCAAAGAAATTTTATCACAGATTGCAACACTAACTCTTACAGGTTTAATTCTCGCCTCACCTTGGCATATATTTATGTTAAAAATCCACGGTGGAAACTTTATTAATACTTTCTTTAAGTTTCACATCATTGAAAGGTTATCCGAAGGCGTTGAAGGTAATATTCCGGAGCTTGGCTATTTTTATATCTTGAATCAATTGGTTGTACAATTTCCTCCTGTAGTTCTGGTTTTCTTTGATTTATTTGAGAACTTGAAAAAACTTAAAACAACGGACAGCAAAAAATTACTTTTACAATCCTGGTTTTGGACTACTTTTTTGATCACATCAATTTCAAAAACGAAGATACCAACCTACACCCTGCCTTCTTTTATACCGGCAGTTATAATTTCCTCGGTTTATATAGTTGAGCTCACCGAGAAAAAACAAAACTCGCTTGCACTTTCAACTGTTTTAATTTCAATTATTTGGTCTTCAAGTCAGAATTTAAGAAATGGCGTCAAAGAATTTTTGAAGTTTCACATCAGCAATTTCTCAATAACACAGACGACTTTATTTTTAATTTCGCTTGTGATTTCACCATTTTTAGTTTCAATTGTCAAGTCAAAGGTAAAATCACTAAATGATTTTATTTTTTTCGTCACTTTATCGCTTTCAACTTTCGTCGTATTTAAGACGATAATTTTCACCGATTATGAACGATTTAACGACGGCGCCGAAAAAGTGGCTAATTTCATTGATAATTCAAATTATCAAACTATTTTTTATCTTTACACTCCACATTCAACCGAAGGGATGAACCCGCAACTTACTTTTTACTCATTTAAAAAACTTTCCCATTCAATAAAATGGATTGAGATAAAGCGAAGCGATTTTAATGAAATTGCCGATCAACTGCGTAATGTAAAAGATGCTCTCGTTTTAATTGAAAAAACATCTAAAGATAAAAGTGAGAGAAAAGAAGAGTTTGAAAATGTTAAGAAAATTTTGAGCCAATTTAACTTTGCTGAAATTTTGATTACGAAACGATACTCACTTTTCGTTAGAAAACTTTGATTTTTAAACATTTGTTATTAAGTTTGGAATGCTAACTTTAAAATAAATCCAAATTCACTGATGAGCAAGACAGATGAAATCATTGAGGCATTAAAACAAATTCAAGACCCCGACCTTCACCGCGATATTGTTTCGCTTGGTTTTGTAAAAGATGTTCAAGTTGATTCAAACAAAGTTTATGTCAGAATTGAACTAACGACGCCAGCTTGTCCAGTTCGCGATAGATTAAAGGATGAAGCGATTGAGAGGATAAAGAAACTCGGTTTTGACAATGTGCAGGTTGAGATGACCGCGCAAGTTCCCAAACATTTAAATCCACAAAAAGATGCGCTTCTTCCAAATGTCAAAAATACCATTGCTGTTGCAAGCGGTAAAGGTGGGGTTGGTAAATCAACCGTTGCTGTCAATCTTGCGGTTTCCCTCGCACTTGAAGGGGCAAAAGTTGGATTAATTGACGCAGATGTCTACGGTCCAAATGTCCCAATTATGCTTGGTATAGATCAAAAGCCAGGACTAGCTCCTGATGGGAAGAAAATCTTGCCCGTCCAAAAGTACAACATAAAAATTATTTCAATTGGATTACTTCTTGACGACCCTGATACCGCATTAATCTGGCGAGGACCGATCGCAAGCGGAGCGGTGAAACAATTTATGACAGATGTTGAATGGGGTGACTTAGATTATTTAATTTTTGATTTGCCACCCGGGACAGGTGATATTCAATTGACACTCGTTCAAACTTTACCACTCACAGGTGCGGTTATAGTAACAACGCCACAAGATGTAGCTCTTGCTGATGTTAGAAAGGCAATAAAGATGTTTCAACGCGTAAATGTCCCAATACTTGGAATAGTTGAAAATATGAGTTACTTCATCTGCCCACATTGCGGAAAAAGGGACGATATATTTGACCACGGCGGAGGTAAAAAAGCAAGCGAAAAATTCAATGTTCCTTTCCTCGGAGAGATACCAATAAACACAAGAATTAGATTAAGCGGTGATTTAGGAAAACCCGTTCCAATTGCCTATCCCGAAAGCGAGGAGGCGAAGATAATTAGAGAGATAGCCAAGAAACTCGCTGCACAGGTTAGCATACAAAGCTTCAAACAACAAGCGATCCCAAAAATTCAAATCAAATTATGACTTATAAAGAAAATTTGAAAGAAAGGGTTTTAAAAGCACTTGAAATCGCAAGACCTTATTTAAAGGCTGACGGTGGAGATGTTGAACTCGTTGAAATTACTGATGACAATATAGTGAAAGTAAAATTGATTGGTGCTTGTGGCTCGTGCCCACTATCAATGATGACTTTAAGAGCAGGGATTGAAAGGATAATCATAAGAGAAGCCCCGGAAATTAGAAGAGTAGAGGCAGTGTTCAGCTATTAAGCCCGAACACTGCCCACATCCTTCCTGATTTATCTCCATCCCTTCGGTAAGAGTGAAACAATTTATCCTCACAAATCGTGCAATGCTTACTAACACTTATATTCCAAAATTTAACGCCCGAATTAACAAGCTGAGCGTAAATTTCACCTTTCAAATCAAAATGATATTTCCTATCCCGCTTAAATCTTAAAAATCTTGGGTTGAAAAATTTTTCAAATTCAAAATCAACCTCATAGCAACAAACAGATGCACAAGCACCAATGTAAGCAATCATATCGGAAGGATTTGAACCAAATGAGTCCCACATACCATAAATAGTTTTTTCAACTATTTTCTCCTTTGCACCTCTCCAACCACAATGAATTAAAGCGATCGCTTTTTTAATCGGGTCAAAGACAAAAACAGGAGCACAATCCGCAACGCTTACAACAAGATAAATACCCGTTTTATTTGTCATTAAAGCATCACAACTTTCATAAATTCCCGGGGAATTTACAACACAAAAATTCGCACTATGTATTTGTTTTGGGATAGCAAGTTGTTCCTCGGAAACGCCAATCTGGGCGAGAAAAATTTTCCTGTTTTCTTTTACAAGCTCGGGATTTGCGTTGTCAGTAAAGTTTAAATTCAAATCTTTTGTTGACATAACTGCAAGAATAGCATCAAAATTTGAGAAAACTTCCGGCTTCAGCAAGAGAGGCAATTTTTTCACCCAATTTCATTTTAAATACGAGCAAGCCCTTCGCTCAAATCAAGTATTATATCATCAACTTTCTCCAGTCCAATTGATAACCTTATACCACCTGGATCAATTCCCTTTTTCAATTGTTCCTCTGCTGGGATTGTAGCGTGAGTCATTGACCCGGGATGCTCAATCAATGTCCTTATATTCCCCAAGCTCACAGCCAGAGTTATAGTGTAAGCGTTTTTAGCTAGATAATTTATCAGTTTTTCTGCCTTCCGTCTTCTTCCCTCTGGGGATTCATCTTTAACTATGAAATAAATCAAAGTCCCTGGAGCAAAGTTTCCCTCATAATCAACCATCTGTTTTTTTGCAAGTTCATATTGTGGGAAAGTGTGTAATCCGGGATAGCTTACATACTGAATTTTCGGATGCGAACAAAGATATCTCGCAACTTCAAGTGCTGTTTTTTCCTGCTGGCGAACTCTAAGAGCAAGTGTTGGCAAACCATATACAAGGATTGCCCAGGCACTTTTAGTTCCTAAAACCCCACCGAAGTCCTTGCGATAAAGCAAAAGTTGATCCCTGCTCCATTTTGGACCGATGACGGCTCCACCCATATCTGTGCCGAAACCGCCGATGTTTTTCGTCAGCGAATGAACCACAAAGTCAGCTCCGAGCATTAAAGGTCGCTGACAGAAAGGAGTGGCAAATGTATTATCAACAACGATATAAATCCTTTCATTCGGTTTACGCTTCTTATTTTCCTCCCTAACGATTTCAGATACACCAGCAATATCAATCAATTCAAGTGTTGGATTCACAGGTGTTTCAAAATAAACAATCCTTGTCTTCGGCGTTATCGCTTTTTTAAGATTTAAAGTATTACGAAGGTCAACGAATTTTGTCGTAATTTGATATCTCGGATACCAGTATGTTAAAAGTTCATATGTGCAACCATATAAAAGTTTATGAGCGATGATTTCATCGCCTGCCTTTGTCAAAATTCCAAGAACAGCTGACACAGCACCCATTCCAGATGCAAAAGTAACGGCTGATTCACCTTGCTCAGCATAAGCGAGATATTCCTCAAGCATTTCTTTGTTCGGTTCACCGAGACGATCATAAATATAAATCGGAGCTTTCAGTTCAACTTCTTCATCGTTAATTGTGTGAGCGAAGCGCAAAAATCCAAGCGCTCCTCTTTGAGCAGATTCAAGCCGAAATGTCGCAGAAGCTGAAATAGGTGGAACAACATGATGCGAATACTCCCATTTCGGTGTGAATGAACGACCATAAATGAGGTGGGTCTCCATTGAATACTTTGATTCATTGATTAACTTTTTCCTCGGGGACTTTTCCCGAGCCGAACCAATTGAACCATTTTCCATTTTCTTCGGGGACTTTTCCCGAACCGAACTCGCTGTTCCATTTGGTTTTTTAGACATAAATTTTACCTCCCTTTAAGTAGGTTTGTTTGCATCCTTAATTTAAGAAATCAAGTAAAATTTTACAAAGCGATTTTTTACCTTTGCATAGGTTGATTTAGATAAAACTTGTTTTTGAAGATTTAAAATGTTAAATTTGTAAAAAGCTGGCGTAGCTCAGCGGTAGAGCAGCTGATTCGTAATCAGCAGGGCGTGGGTTCAAATCCCACCGCCAGCTCTAATGCTTATCTGTTTTATTCCCTGTATACTGAGAAGACGGAGGAAATGTATAATGCCAATCGTTTGCTTTTCTACGGAAGGGGAATGGTATAATACTAATTTATCATCCGATGCATCAACGCTATGTAATCCTTTAAATGTCTTATTATTAAAAAGCGGTGCTTTACTGTTTCCTTGGCATAAAATCCCATCCTATCTCTTAGCTCCTTGTTAGCAAGTAGCTGCCTTGCCCTATGAGCCGCGCCCTCCGACGAATCAACCAAAAATCCATTTATACCATCCAATATCTGTCTCTTTATGCCCCCAACATTGCTACCTATCACAGGTTTTCCTTTCCACATCGCTTCCGAAACAACTAAACCAAAACCTTCCCTTATAGACTTCTGAAATACTACATATGCAGAGCGTTGAAAGGCATTTACCTCAATGTGACTGTTAGGGGGGAGATTCAACACAAAAACATCTTTATCATCTGAAGTGATGTTTAGGACTTCCCTGTAAACCTCCTCCCCCTCTGGGTCATCGCTGGCATAAGAGCCCACCAGCACAAGCTGACACGGGTATTTGTTCTTTACCAGCTTGTAAGCCTGATACACACCTACATGCTCAAATTCTCCAAGGGTGTGGTCTATACCGAGTACCCTTGATAAACTCCTTAAAAAGTTTATAGTATATTCATAGGTGTGAAAACCTATCAAATCAGCTCCTAAAAGACCTTCCAGAAGTTCCCTTCTCCAAGGTAGCTGAGCGAAAACCTCAGGTGGCGGAAAGGGTATATGCAGGAAAAAACCCACCTTTGCCTCAGGAAGAACATTCCTTATCATACCTGGCAGTAGCATAAGATGGTAGTCATGTATCCATATGTAAATTTCTTTATCGGTTTGAGTGTTTTCCAGAATAGCTTCTAAGAATATCTTGTTTACTTCTAAATAGCTTTCCCATGCGGTCTTCTCATAAGTTGTGAGCGCAGGCATGCTGTGAAAGAGTGGCCACAAAGTTCTGTTGCAAAAGCCATTGTAGAACTTTTCCATAAGCTTTTCTGGTACATAAACCGGCACATAGTTGTGCTCTTGGAAAAGATGAGCATTTATCCTCTGCATTTCTCTTTTTGGTAGGCTAGTACCAGGCCAACCTATCCATAGCCAGGAGGATAAACTTGCTTTTTTAATAAATGTCTCTATGGCCGATACCAAGCCACCGGGGCTTTTCTGAAACTCTATAGGGTCAATACTTTTAATGCTTATGGGAAGTCTGTTGGAAACTATTATAAGCAATTTAAACTTGCAAATTTCTTTTAAAAATTTTATATTTTTATTGCTTGCGCGCCCGTAGCTCAAAGGATAGAGCAACGGCCTTCTAAGCCGTGGGTTGCAGGTTCGAATCCTGCCGGGCGCGCTCTTATTTTTTATTCTCCTTCATCTTCTCTTCAAGTCGTGATATTCTCTCCTTTACTAAATGTTGATATTGCTGAGGATAATAAACAAGAACCCTGTTTAAAATATCTATCGCCTTTTTATATTCTCCCATCATCTCATATAAATTCACAAGAATTACATACGGATTATACTCTCCATAAATGTTCATCGGCTCACGATTTATCTGTTCCAAAGCTATCGGCTCTATCTCCTTGGCTATCTTCATAAATTTCTCCTTTGCCCCAACGATATCATACAAACGAGCAACATCATATCTAAGTCTATAATCCATTGGTAAAACATCATTTGGAATTTTGCTTTCCATTCTATCAAGCACTTCAATAACTTTTGCGGTATCGCGCCCGTTTTCGTAATAATAAATTGCGAGTTTCAGAAAAGCATTCCTATAATTCTGCATCAAATTCCTATCTGTCTCAAAGAAATGAACATTTGGATTGTTTAAATTCCTAAATTTAAAGCCATATCTTGGTTCACGATAGAAACCTTCCGGTTCATTAAATAAACATTCTTTCATAACTTCTTCCTCCACAAATGTCGGTGAGCCCTTTGGGTTTTTAAACGGAACAACTCTATAAGCAAGTCCTTCCATACGCAGATACTCATCAAGCCCAATGAAATTGTCAGGCGAAACTGTGACAGCAAAATATATCGGTCTTTCCCACTTATTTGTCTCAATTATATCACGAACCATAATATCCTGAACTCTTATTGCTTTTATCTCCCCAAACTGAATAGTATTGGGCATTCGGAATGTAATTTTACCCTGATTTATAATTGAAGTATCTTTTATCCCGAATTTTTCATAAACTTCCCTCGGCACAGGTATTGAAACATCACGCGGTTCCCACTGGACAAGACCCAGTCGCCTGATTATGTTATCGCTCAAACTAATTGGAACTTTCTTTGCCCCGTGTGGTTCTTCATGCTTTAACTGAAGTATATACCAATCAGTGTTCAACAAGCTTAAATTTACAACCCTTATATCTGTCCTGATGCCCTCAACCTCTTGTAGATACCAAAGCGGGAAGGTATCATTATCTCCGTTAGTGAACAGAATCGCGTCTTTCTCGCAACTCTGAAGCAAATTATAAGAATAATCCCAGGGGACATAATTTCCACTTCTATCGTGATCATCCCAGTTTTGAATTGCCATATTCACGGGAACAACAAAAATTGCAACCGCAAGAACTCCAAAAGAATAAATTTTCTTCATCTTCTCCGATTGAATTAAATCGCTTATTAACTCAATCAAACCAGCTGTGCCGATGCCGATCCAAATTGAAAAAGCGAAAAAAGAACCAGCAAAAACATAATCCCTTTCCCTTGGTTGTGGTTCAGGCATATTAAGATAAACCGCAAGACCAATACCTGTCACAAGAAACAAAGCAAGATATGATAAAAACATCTTCCAATCTTTTCTGTAATGATAATATAATCCAAAAATCCCCAATAAAAGTGGCAGTGCGAAATATCTGTTTGGGAATTCGCTCGGTTTTCCCCAACCGCTTTCGGACTTCAAGAAGACAGCAGGCGCATCTTGAACATCACCAGCACGACCAACGAAGTTCCAGAAGAAATATCTAAAAAACATATGATTTAACTGATATCTCAAAAAGAAATCCCAATCACTTTGATATTTCTGATAATTTTCCTGATGCGTTGGTTCCTGACTCCAACGCCTTTTAAATGGTGAAGGTTGTTCACCATATTGCTCCCTTTCAAGATATTTGACAAATTTAACAAGATTATCAGGAGCGTTCTCATTTATAGCAGGCTTATCATTTGCCCTTATTATTATCAACGCATAAGTCGTATACCCGAGAAAAACTAAAAAAATACCCATCAAAAAGTTGAATAAAATTCTTTGCTTATTCCTATACGAATAATAAATCCCGTATGAAACGACAAGCGCAATAACCGCAGGAACAGCTGGCATATCATCAAGCATTGAAGGTATCCAAAAAATTATAACCTTATAGATCAGAAAGAATATACCGACAGCGATTATCCCCATCACTGTAAAACTTTTAATATCAACCTTTTCCCTAAACCTAAAATATACAAGCATCGCCAGCGTGAAAATCGTAAGTATGCTCAAAAGATGAACCCCGATTGACAAACCGATAACATAAGCTATCAAAAGAATCAACCTGTCGCTTTCAATTTTATCTGCCTTTTCAAACCAGACCATACCAAGCCATATTGCAAAGCTCATCAAAAACAAGCTCGTTGCATAAACTTCCGCTTCAACCGCGTTGAACCAAAAAGTATCACTGAAAGAAAGCGCCAAAGCTCCAACCACAGGTGCGCCATAAACGATAAGCTTATCAACGAAATCTTGTGGATTTGCCTTCCATCTTAATATCAATCTAACCGTGATAAGATAAAGGAACATAACCGTTAAAGCACTTACAAAAGCGCTTACCAAATTAACCCTTTTAGCGATGTCTTCAGCTATAGGCAATAAAGTTGCAATTCTGCCAAGAATTATAAAAAATGGCGCCCCAGGTGGATGTGGAACCCCAAGCGTATAACTTACAGCGATGAATTCACCACAATCCCAAAAAGGAACGCTCGGTTGAACAGTTAAAGCAAAAACTACTAACGAAATCAAAAACAAAACAAAAGCGACAACGTGATTTAACTTTAACTTTCCCATTTCATAACAAATTTTATTTTTGAAATTAACCTTAACACAATTTCATCACAAAGAAGAAAACCTTTTGGTGTAAGCTTAATAAAATCACCATTAATGGATATATAACCAGCTCTCTCAAATTCTTTAATCTCGTCCTTAATATCGCCATCCACAAACTCAAAACCAAATTTTTCTTTGAACCTCGCAACATTAATTCCTTTACTTCTCAAACCAAGATAAATAAATTCTTCAATCATCTTTTCCTCGTCTAAAATTTCAAAATTCGCCACGGGTATTTTCCCCAAATCAATCGCATTTATATACTTGTTCAAGTTAGCGTAATTCCACCACCTTTTATTGATCCAAAACGAATGAGCCGATGGACCAAAGCCAATGTAATTTTCATATTGCCAATATTTTAAATTATGCCTACACTCAAACCCATCAAAAGCATAATTTGACACCTCATAGTGAACATATCCGGCATTTTCAAGAAAATCTATTGTCTTTTCATAAAGTTGAGCTTGTATTTCATCCTCTGGAATCTCAACTTTACCAAGTGAAACGAGCTCATGAAGTGGTGTGCCCCTTTCAACTATTAAATTATACGCCGAAATATGAGATACATTTAAAGAGACAGCAAACTTCAAATTTTCCAACCATTTTTCAACCGTCTGCCCAGGCAAACCAAAAATCAAATCAATGCTCACATTTTCAAAGCCAACATCAAAGCTATCATTTATGCATTTAAAAGCATCTTCACTTGTGTGAATCCGCCCGAGAAATTTCAAATCATCGTCAAAGAAAGATTGAACGCCAAAACTTATCCTATTCACGCCCAAATTCTTAAACTCAAGAAGTTTTCTCTTGTCAACTGTCCCGGGATTCGTTTCAAGTGTAATTTCAGCGTTGGATGAAATTTTGAACCTTTGCGATAATTCGTTCAGGATTTTTGCAATTTGTGCGGGTTCAAGTAGTGAAGGAGTACCCCCACCGAAATAGATAGTATCAAAAATTGAATCATTGAAAAAATCCGTCTCAATTGAAAAAATTTCAATTTCTTTCAAAAGTGATTCAGTGAATCTATCAATCAAATTTAAATTTTCAACCGAATAAAAATCGCAATAAATGCACTTCCTTTCACAAAAAGGTATGTGAATATAAATTCCACTCATTTAATTCCCTTGCCTATCCTTTCCCATCTAATTGATTTTATTTTTTCAGTTAAATTTATCAATGATATATTTGAATCCCAAGACCAATAGATTAAGCACGCACGCCCAATGATATTTTCGGTAGGGACGAATCCCCAAAATCTGCTATCCAAACTATTGTTTCTATTATCGCCCATCACGAAGACATAATCCTTTTCAATCACATACTCATCAGTTTGAACGCCATCTATATAAATTTTTCCATCAGCGACATCAATCTTATGCCCTTCTCTTTCAATTAAAATTCTCCATCGTTTTAAATTACCCTGGTCAAGTTTAACGCTCATACCTTTATAAGGGACGATAATTGGTCCGTAATTATCCTCATTAAAGTTTGAACCCTCTGGGAAGATATACGGATTTTCCAAGCCCTTTGGCACAACATATTCATAATTGACCTTAACGGTGGAGGGCTCTTTAAATCTTTCGCCATTTACGAAGATAACTTTATCTTTTATCTGAACGATATCCCCGGGCAAACCGATTAACCTTTTTATATAATTCACTTTTTCCCTGGGTTTAACTTCGTTTTTCTCACCTGGAAAATGAAAAACTATTACATCTCCCCTTTTAATTGGTGAAAAACGAGGAATTATCGTCACTTGTGGAATTTCAATATTTGTAAAAGGAATCCTTTTTGGTGTTTTCACTTCAAATCCAAATTTACAAACTATAATAAAGTCCCCGGGTAACAATGTATCTTCCATTGAACCGGAGGGAATTCTAAAAGCTTCAAAGGCAAATGTTTTCACGAAAAAAGCGACAATAACCGCAATTAAAATCGGTTTTAGCCAATCCCTTGAATTGACATTTTCCTCGGCAAAAATTTCTGGCTTGCTTTCCTCCATTTTTAGGAAGAATTATTTTATTATCATACCTATTCTACTGAACTTGATTGAAGAAATTTTAGCGAAGATATTGTAGATTGGAATTTCCGGATTCCAAGACCAATAAACTATAATGGGTGTGCCAACGATGTATTTATCCGGGACGAACCCCCAAAATCTACTATCCAAACTATTGTCCCTGTTATCTCCCATCATAAAGTAATAATTATGTTTAACCACATACTCATATTTTTCAACGTCATCAATAAAAATTTTGCCATCTCTTAACTCAATGTTATGTCCCTCCCTTTTCACGAATGTCTCCCACATATCATAATTTGAAATGCTTAACCTAATAGTATCACCCTTTTTAGGAACGATGATCGGACCGTAATTATCTTCATTAAATGGCGCTCCTTTGGGGAAAATTCTTGGGTCGGGTTGGTCCTTGGGGAATACATACGGTCTTTCAAATTTAACATATTTCGGATTTGGGAAAATTTCCCCATTTACATAAACCACTTTATCAATTATTTGAATTGTATCCCCGGGAACACCAATACATCTTTTTAAGTAATAAATCATCGCTGGATGCCTTACCTCATCTCTATATCCTGGGAACTCAAATACGACGACATCTCCACGCTCAACTTTCCACAAACTTGGAATAACGACATAGGGAAGCCGTATAGAAGTAAGCGGTATGTTTCGCGGTGTGGCGAGATTATAAATAAATTTATTCACAAACAAAAAATCACCAGCCATAACTGTATCTTCCATTGATGAAGTTGGAACCTCAAACGATGCAATGACGAAACTGTTAAGAACAATGAAAATCCCGAACACAACAACGAATTCCTTTATGAAATGATATATTTTTTCTTTTAATGTTTCTGGTTTTTTCTTTGATTTTGAAGAGGGTTTACTTTTTGCGGGCATTTGAATTTTTATTTTGTTTTAATCGTTATCTATTGTTAAAACTGCGAGGAAAGCTTCTTGCGGGACCTCAACCCTTCCTATTTGCTTCATTCTTTTCTTCCCCTCCTTTTGCTTTTCAAGAAGTTTTCTCTTCCTCGTGACATCACCGCCGTAACACTTTGCAAGGACATTTTTCCGCAATGGTTTAATCACATCCCTTGCAATAACTTTACTTCCAATCGCTGCTTGAATCACAACCTCAAAAAGTTGTCTCGGTATAAGCTCCCTCAGTTTTGAACATAATTTCCTACCGTAGTCATAAGCTTTGCTTCTATGCACGACAAATGAAAGTGCATCAACTGGCTCACCATTTAAAAGTATATCTAACTTAACAAGGTCTGACTCTCTATATTCAATGAACTCATAATCAAAAGAAGCATATCCTTTTGAAACCGATTTCAGCTTGTCATAAAAATCAAAAATTATCTCAGAAAGTGGCAATTCATATTCAAGTATAGCTCTATCAGCGGAGACATAATGTGTTGTTTTGTAAATTCCCCTTCTATCGGTGCAGAGTTTCATCAAAGCCCCGATAAATTCAGATGGTGTTATAATTTGCGCCCTAACATACGGTTCTTCAATATGGTCAATTTCACCAGGATTTGGCATTTGAGTTGGATTGTTGATGTAAGTTACATCTCCATTTCGCTTCACAACTTTATAGACGACATTTGGAACAGTCGTTACAATATTAAGCCCGAATTCCCTTTCAAGACGCTCTTGAACTATTTCCATGTGAAGAAGACCGAGAAAGCCACATCTAAATCCGTGACCCAATGCGGTTGAACTTTCCGGCTCAAAGACGATCGCTGCATCGTTTAACCTCAATTTTTCAAGGGCATCCCTTAACTCTTGATAATTTTCCGAGTCAGCGGGATAAAACCCTGCATAAACCATCGGTTTTACTTCACGATAACCCGGAAGCGGTTCCTTTGCTGGATTATTTGCGATAGTCACCGTGTCCCCAACTCTCGTATCGTGTACATCTTTAACGCCAGCGATTAAATATCCAACCATTCCAGTCGTGAGTTTACCTGTCCTTACTCTATCAAGTTTTAAAATCCCAACTTCCTCAGCTTCAAAGACCTTTCCGTTAGCAAAAAACATAATTTTATCACCTTCTTTTAATTCGCCATCAAAAACCCTAAGATACACAACGACGCCACGATAAGAATCATATTTTGAATCAAAAATTAAGGCGCGCAAAGGTGCTTGTGGGTCTCCTTTTGGAGGTGGAATCCTTTGAACGATCGCCTCAAGAAGTTCGTCAACCCCGAAACCTGTCTTTGCGCTGACAAGTAAAATCTCATCTTCCTTGCATCCGATTAAATCAATAATCTGACCCTTCACTGTCTCAATCATCGTTTGAGCAGCCGGTAAATCAATTTTATTTATCACCGGTATTATCTCAAGCCCCGATTCAACAGCAAGATAAAGGTTACTTATAGTTTGAGCTTCAACACCTTGAGTTGCATCAACGACGAGAATCGCGCCTTCACTTGCAGCAAGAGCGCGCGAAACTTCATAAGTGAAATCAACATGTCCTGGTGTGTCAATTAAATTAAATGTATACTCATTGCCATCTTTTGCGATGTATTTCATTTGAACGGGATGTGATTTAATCGTTATACCGCGCTCCCTCTCAAGGTCCATATTGTCAAGAACTTGCTCAACCATTTGCCTTGGCGGGATCGTCCCCGTTTTCTCAAGAAGGCGATCCGCAAGAGTTGACTTCCCGTGATCAATATGCGCTATAATGCAAAAATTTCTTATCCTCGTGACATCCATCTTCATCAATGACTTGGAGTTTTGTTTGGAACTCTTTACATAAATTTATTGAAAAATATAAAAACAGCACCGTAAAAATTCAAAATTTAAACCCCGATCAATTTACTTGTCCTAAAGTGTATCTTTGCGACACTAATCAATTCTTCCCTTCCATATCTCTTGACAAAATCACCAGCAACCTCAACAACTTTTGAAGAAGCCCCACGCGGAAATTCCATTTTGTACTTTTCTGATAAAAGCTTCAATCGGGATAAAAATTCATTTCTCGCCAAAATTGAAGCAGATGCAACAGCTGGGTCTGTTTCAGCTTTATGTCTTTGAACGAGTTCAATTCTCCTACCTTTCGTCATTAAGGATTCAATAAGGTAATGCTCATCGCCAAATTTATCCGATATAGCCATAGTGCAAACAATTTTCCCCAATTCGGCTTTTTCCAAAAGATTTTCTATCACTCGCGCATGACCCCAAGCAAGTATACGATTAAGGTTTAATTTCTGGGTAAGCTCGTTATATCTTTTCGGATTAATCACAACGATTTCGTAAATGCAAATTTTTTTGATCTCCTGCGCAAGTTCAGCGATTTTCTTATTTGAAAGCTTTTTTGAATCCCTGACGCCAAGCATAATTAACTTTTGATTGACCTCATCATTTGAGATAATTCCAGCGATCACAAGCGGTCCAAAGAAATCACCTTTTCCTGATTCATCAACACCGATGTAAAAATTCATTTCTCCAGCCAATTGACTTTTTGAAAAATTAAAAAAATTTGCAAAACAGAAAAAAATTTTCTATATTTTGATTGTCCTACGGTGAGTATAGCTCAACTGGTCAGAGCGCCAGGTTGTGGCCCTGGAGGTTGCGGGTTCGAGCCCCGCTACTCACCCACGATGCCCCCATCGTCTAGAGGCCTAGGACACAGGCTTTTCAAGCCTGGAACGCGGGTTCGAATCCCGCTGGGGGCGCTACCTCACCCCCAAAAATCCCTCCAAAAACTGACCTAAGTCAATGTTTTTTAAGCACGCGGAAATTAATTTTATAGAAAAAAGGAATTTTTACCATGAAAGCAACAGAACAACTCAAAAAGGAACACAATCTTATCCGCCTTGCAACCGTTCTGCTTGAAGCAACAAAGAACAATGTTGAAGACACCGAAAAACTCCTTGATTTCTTCACTAATTTCACAGATAAATGCCATCATGGAAAAGAAGAAGGAATACTTTTCCCAGCGCTTGAAGAAGCAGGAATCCCAAAAGAGAATGGTCCAATACAAGTAATGCTCTATGAACACGAAATAGGTAGAGGTCTTCTTAGACAAATTAAAGAGTATATCCAGATCTTGAAAATAAAGCAAGACGAAATATATAACGAGAGAATATCTCAAACCATATCAAACTATGTGAAACTTCTTGAAGAACACATTCAAAAAGAGAATAATGTGCTTTTTGTAATGGCGAATATTCACCTTAGCGAAAAAACTCAGCATGAAATCTTTGATAAATTTGAAGAATTTGAAATAAAAGAAATTGGTGCGGGAAAACATAAGGAATACCATAAATTGATAGAAGAAATCAAGGAGAAAGTTTTCGGCAAGTCAAAAATTCTTGATGTGAGAGATGTGGAACCAGTTCAAAGACATGGGATAATTTTTGGTGAATTTGATAAACTAAAAGGAGGTGAAAGTTTTATCCTTATCAACGACCATGACCCAAAACCGCTTTTTTATCAATTTCAAGCCGAAAGAGAAGGAAAATTTAAGTGGGAATATGTATTGACTGGACCGATCATTTGGTGTGTGAAAATAACTAAACAAGCATGAATTATGGAAAGGCGAATTTTAAAGTTTTCAATGTTGATTGGCGCTTTGTCTTTTGTCCTTGCTATTGTGATCGGCGTTTGGAGGATCGCTTTAACGCGTGGGTTTTTGCTTCCGTCTATACCGGAGTTTTTACCACCGCACGGGAATATAATGGTTGGTGCATTTCTTGGTACATTGATAATTTTTGAAAGGATGCTTGCTCTCCCTGTTAAATGGTTGCTTTGGGTTCCATTTCTTTGGGCTTTATCAAGCTTGACAGTCCACCTTGAACCTATCGTCTTTAAAGCAATTAATTTAATCTCACTTATTGGATGGGGAATTCACCGCTGGATAGCATACAGTACATTTAAACATTTATGGAACCCCCTTATTGAATTTATAGCATACATTCTTTTAAGTTTAGCCCTTATGAAAACAAACGGGCTTGCGGAAAGCCCGATTTCAGCTATCGCTGGTCTATCATTTGCTATATGTGTCATTGGAGTTGAAAGGATTGAGCTGATGCTTGGCTTTAAAAAATTTACAGCAAAGTTGGTTTATGCACTTTTAATTTTATACTCCGTCTTTCTGATTTTTAATTTGCTTGTTTATGAAATGGCAATTCAAATAATTGGGGTCGCTTTGATAATTACAACGATTGGGATGTTCTTCAACGACGCAAGTATGATGGCGAAATTTGGAGAAAATAAATTTAAAACGCCAATCTCAGGTCTCCAAAAATTTTCAAGGGAAACGCTGACAATTGCATATATCTGGCTTTTTCTTGCCGGTGTATTTCTGACGATTTGGAATTCAATACCGCTTGCAAAAGATGTAATTTTTCATTCAATTGGACTTGGTTTCATTTTCACAATGATTCTGTCCCATGCTCCAATTGTTCTCGGCTCAACTCTCAAAAAAATGCCGAAGAAACCGCCATCTCGTTTCCTTTTTTATCTATTTCAAGCAATGACAATCGCAAGATTAATAGGTGACTTTATCGCTCCTGTTTCTCTGGAACTTTGGAAATGGTCTGGTTGGATAACAGGGACATTTCACTTCGTGATTTTCATCCTTTACATTTTCAATGTCTTGAGAAACCTAAAGTAAAGATAACTCGTGAAACAAAATCATCAAGAATTTCAGGTTGGTTTTATCTGGTGGGCGATTGGTATTGGAATTTTTGGTGGTTTTATGCTCGGTGCACATATTGCAATGCAAATTGGATTTAACCTCTCGCTTCCAAGGGCACTTGATGTATGGATTCAAACCCATGGACATTTACAACTTGCCGGATGGGTTGGTTTGTTTATAATCGGTGTAAGTTTGCACTTTATTCCAAGAATGACAAGTGTACCAATTGAAAAACGAAGCACTTTAAAAATAATTCTCTTCCTTACCGTTTCAGGGATTTTAATCAGGGCGAATTCGGAATTCTGGGCACCTTATGTTGAAAATGAAAAAATCTTGAAATTCTTTACTTTGTCATCAAAAATTGGGAATGTGATTGAATTCCTTGGAACACTTCTTTACCTTGCACTTCTGTTAAAATCATTTTTAAAAGCAACCGAATTCAAAAGAAAGGGGTTCAATTTAGTAAAACCTTATTTTATCTCTTTCATCATCGGGTGGCTAATTTACTGGCTCGTTCAACTCTTTGAAATTTTCCTTGACCGTTATGACTGGCTTGCGTGGAATAAGTGGAGCATAGATGTTTTTATGAGATTATCCCTTTTCTCCATTTCCTTTGCCTTTTCAATTTTAAACTTCCCACTTTACATACATCTTGCGCCTCCACGAAAAATTTTAAAACATCTCGGCTATGTCTATATCTTAATCACACTCATTTACGAAATTTCAAGTGCGCCTATATATTACGAAGCACTGCAAATTTTTGATTCAAACCTATTTGCAATTTTGAGCGATGTTTTAATTTTATCGCTTCTCTTTGTGTCTGGGATTATAGGGCGCGTCTTCTTACCAGATTTATACCTTGCGAAGTCGCCATTTTGGCGAAGAGATGGAATAAACGAAGTGATAACAAATATTGAAAAGAAACCGAGAAAGGGTTATTCAGATTACGGAGAGTTCGGCAAATTTGAACTTTTAATTTATTCGGCTTATATATGGCTGCTGATTTCGCTTTTCCTTGACTTGTTAGCTCGCTGTTTTACTTTATTTGGATTATCAATTCATTATGGCGATGACCCGATTCGTCATTCGTTCTTGCTTGGTTTCATCACGCTTTTAATTTTAGGAATGGCACAAAGGATGTTGCCGGGATTTATGCATAAAAATAAAATAGCACACAAAAAATTCGTCTTTTTGACTTTTTTATTCGGAAATATCTCTGTAATTTCAAGAGTCCTGCCAACTTTGATACCACACTATTTGTCGGGGTTTGGTTATATCGTTACAAAATTTCTTCTAATACTTTTCGGTCTTTCCGGATTTATCAGCATAATTTCCCTCATCTTCTTATTTTTAAACCTGCGCTCAACCTTCAAGGGATAAAATTTGCCCTCTTTGACATTTTTTGAATAACTTAAAAGAAAAAAGAAACGCAATGCTCCCTGAAAGCGAATCTATATGGAACATCCCTTTTTTCTCTGAACTCTCACCAGACGAGCTAAGGGAATTTATGCGTTTTTCAAAGCTGATGAACTTCAAAAAGAGGGAAACGATTTTTCTTGAGGGTGATCCATATCTTGGCTTCTTCATAGTCATAAAAGGGGTTGTTAGAGTTTACAAATCAAATCCGGATGGGCGTGAGATAACACTTCACATAATTGAGCCGTTTGGTTCATTTGCCGAGGTCCCGCTTTTTCTTGAAGAAAGCTTAACTTATCCAGCAAGCGCTCAAGCACTTGAAAACTCAACTTTAATTTTCATCCCAAAGGATGGCTTCTTAAAGATTTTGAAGAATAACACTGGGATATGTCTTAAAATGTTGCATGGTTTTGCAAAACGATTGATAAGTTTAAATCAACAGATAGAAAACTTGACGCTTATGGATGTAAGTTCACGCCTTGCTGAATATCTTTACAGAGAGTATGAAAAATACGGTGTCAAAGAAATCATCGTTAAAAGGACAATCCTTGCGACTTATCTTGGCACTATCCCAGAGACGATTTCAAGGACATTGAGAAAATTTCACGAAGAAGGTTTGATAGAGGTAGAAGGGAAAAAAGTTAAATTGATAAAAGTAGAAAAGCTAAAGTCGTTATTTAGGCATTAACAAGTAGAATCATTTTTGAAATTGAATGACATTGCTCTCAACATCCGGATATAGTTCATCAATTTCCTTCTGAATTTCAATCGTTAGGGCAATTGCGGTCGCAATAAGAATATAACGCTTTGGGTCATCCATATATCTACCTTTGCGATCTTTTAGATACTTACTTAAAACTTTATATCCACCGATTTGGTAATCCCACATTTCAGGTGTGATTCCCTCAAAATACTTTTCTGAATTGATATACACCCGATGTTGAGATGAATCAAAACGGACATATTCAATAACTTCGTTATCCCCTGAACCTTGATATTTAACTACAGGTTGATTTAATTCAGGGCTTTCTAATAGATGCAGGTCTATTAAACGGTTTCCAAGCTCGCTCATCAATTTGAAAAGTTCTGCCGATATTGTGAAAGGAATTCGTGGAAAATCCGTTCGCAGTTCTTCTGCGTATTTTTCACGATATGTTGGACTATACAGAACCGAATAGATGTAAGCGAGCACTCCTTCTGGCTCAGGTTGAAAGCTATAAACTTCACTAAGTTCTGGCAACAGCCACTCCGCCAGATTAGGTCGCTTTTCTTGCCGTAATATGTTTGGCGATTCAGTGGAGGGGTAGAGGTAAAGGGGAAAAGCGTAACCGATCTCGCTGGTGTGGTTAGATACTAAGCACGACTCCAGTATTTGGTTGCTAACGAAGCAATGTTGCCAAGTTTCGCTTGCTTTTACTTGGCGAGTGGTAACGAGTGCCAGATTCTCCCCGGCCAGCATGTGGCGCATGACTTCGGGGCGGGGCATGCAGTGGAACCCGCGCGAGCGTCCGGTATAGTAGGTGTAGCGCACATCGAACGGGCGGTAGAGGATGGGAACGATTTTCTCGCGGTGGGGACCGCCATCGCGTTTCACATCCTGTTGTGCAAGGCTTACCTTCCAATCCCGCGCGTCTTTGCCCAGTTGGAAGGCTTCACGCGCCAACTCTTCGTTCAACTGGCTGAATGTCAGAACTGTCGTCCACATCTCATCGGGCGTCCAGCGGATGGTCAGGTTATCTCGTGCTGTAACTATTCCGACGCTATTGATTGGAAAAATTTCCACAACAGATGGCCAGGATAGATAAGTTTGCAAATATAATGTTTGTCTCGGGACAAAGAAATAAAAAGGCGACACAGGAGAGATTTGCCGAAAATCAACTGTTTCCGGCGTGTGTTTTTCCAACCATTCATATTTCCTCTCGCGAAGACCATAAATGTCTTTATAATAAACTCCGCTTTTTTCTGGATTGTTGTGTTTTATAAATATACCAATTGCCACTCCTTGACGAATGTCAAAGACATTTTCATCGGGGCTACCATCTGGAGCTGTTTCTCGCTTCAAGCTATTTCCGTGTAGATTAATGATGAAAATTTCATTGAACGATTTGAGCAAACTTTGCCTCATACCGCGAAAAGTTGGATTATCAAGGTAAGAGTGGTTCGTAATCATCGCAACAATTCCGCGACCTGCTTTGTGGATTTTCCATTGAGCGAAACGAATGAATTTAACATAATCATCCTGTAACCATTTGGGATTCCTTTCGCGAAGTGGCGCTCCATCAACTGTGTAATAACTTTGAGTTCCATCAATATCTGTTTTTAATAAAATTTCCGTCCAATCATTTTGATTTGCCGATATTCCTGAATACGGTGGATTTCCCAGGATGACCAAAATCGGTTCATCTTTTTTGACCTTTGTAGCATGCTGGTTTTCTTCAGAAAGAGAAATTAAACCTGGAATTTGAATCTGTTCCGGTTTTTCCATTTCAAGTGTATTGGTTAAGTAAAGTTGAAAACGTTCATCATCTCTCAATGGGACTCCAAGCGCTTCAAATAAAAAGTTAATTTTCATATGACCGATAGCATATGGGGCCATTAGAAGTTCAAAGGCATAAAAATGCGGGAGGATATGTTTGCGTAAGAATGTCGCTTTACCTCCCTCGCCATATTTTTTAACATAGGTTTCAAAAGCCAATCGGATTGCTTCAGCTGGGAAAGTCAGCGTCCCAGCAGATGGATCCAATAGAGTGACACCTTCATTAGCTAATCCATCGGGTTTATCAAAACGAGTTTGTAAAAAATAATGGACAGAGCGAACTATAAAGTGAACTACTGGAAGTGGGGTGTAATAGACACCTCGGCGCTCCCTTGTTTCAGGGTCATACTCAGCTAAGAAGGTTTCATAAAAATGCATAATAGGATCATCACCTTTGCCTTGACGATAATATTGCATAAGTATTGACTGGACATTCGTTGCATTTAATACAGATGCAATATCGTCAATAATTACTTCCATTTGCTCAGTTGGCTTGCCAAGTGAAATAAATTGAAAAACATCGCGAAGTATCCCGATGTTTAACGGGATCAAACTATAAGCAAGACGACGGTTAAAACTGTTATTTGCCCGCGTACGAGCTGCAAAAAGTCCATAAGTAATAGTTTGTGCGTAAAGATCAGCGAATTCATCCTCACTCAAGCCAGAAATTAAAAACTTTTTAAACGCCTCGTAAAACCCGTAGACATCCCTTTGCTTTTGCTGTAGTTCTGGACGAATAACCTCATCTCGTAAAAAACGTGTCCTCCTGGCAAGCTCTCTTGAAAGCGATTCCGCTGTTAATGCTGAAGGCAATACAAATGAAAAAAATTCTTCAAAACGGGCATCGCCACGACGGGTAATTTCAGAAATTTTATTGAGATACTCTTAAAAATTTTCTCCATACCCACATCAAGACATTTGTTCTAAATTTATCCTCATACATATTAAACCTACTCAAAACCGACTGAAAATTGAAGGATGCTTGGACCCCAAAGCAATACATCTTGTTTCAATCTTTTGAAAATAAAACTTTTTCCAACTTTAAATCTCATTGCACCGATCGGCGTATCAAACCCCAATTCAATTCCAATTCCCTGTCTTAAATCTTTCCATCTAATGGCTTCAAACTTTCCCCAAACTGAACCAATATCATAACGCAGTGCGATGAAATTGTCAAATATAACTTTCATTGGAGTTTTAAATCTCGCTTCAACGCCAAGAGAAATTATCTGTCTTCCGTAATTTTCATCCTCTCTCATCCCGGAAAACGAATTTATACCAGTTATTGAGCCAAGGAAAAATTGCTGTGACATGGGGGTTGATTCATCACACAAGCCGAACAAAAATTTAAATTTCAATGAGCCGTATTTAAAATAAGTGTTGTAATTTTCGTAATAGAAAAAAATTTTTGAGTAAGGTATATCTGATCCGAGAAATTTCTGTGCTGTCTCATAAAAAGCATTTAAATAAACACCGCGATTTGGGAAATATGCTTTATCTCTTGAATCAATTTCTATGTTTAACCGCAGCTTGCCGATCAGGTTTTCCTCATTCTTGAAATCGGCGATGGATATGTTTTTGACAATTGCTTTTTCAAGCCGATATTTCAAAAGTGTGTTCCCTATCCTTTCAAATTGTCCACCTGTGGAAATCTCAAACCCCGCCCAAATAAATTTTACCTCACCGAGATTTGAAAGCGAAAAAGAACGCTCCCCAAACGAAGTTTTATAAATGTAAACATTCCGCTCGTTATGGAAAAATCCAAAACGATATGTCAATATAGTTTTTAAAAGACGATCAACTTTGTATTCAATTTTTAAACTTGAATTCCTCATCCCGCCTTGAAAAGTCAATCCAAACTCATCGTTCAAACCGAATGAATTTTCATCTCTGAAATCAGAAAAAATTTGAGCGCCACGCTCGTTATCAACCCTTATACCAAGCCGTAAAAATTGAGATGCCGATTCTATAAAATCAATGAAAACTTTAACACTATCATTAACTTTGTAATCAAGTTTGATCTGTGAGAAAAGATTAGTCGCCCATAAGTTTTTTAGCGTTTGAATTATTCCCCTCTCGGTCAAAATTTCACCTGGCTTAAATAAAACATCTCTTAAAATCACATAACCCTTCGTTTTCTTATTCCCCGAAATTTCAACACCAGATACATAGCCGTCGGTGATATAAATTTTGAGAACTCCATTTAAACTATCAAATTCAAAACCTTTTATCTTAACGAATGGATAACCTGCACTCCTAAAAACCTTTAGAACCCGTCTTTTTATTTCATTCGCATTTTCATCTGAATAAAAAAGTTTGTCCTTCGGATAAAAAATAAAGCTTGAATCGTTCGCTTCAAATGAGATGAAGCCGTTGTCTATGAAATCATCAGAACTTATTTGAAAGTTTTCAACGGATTGTGGGAAAACAGCAGCAACTTTTATCTCTGGATTAAGTTTGGTCCAGATTTCAACATCAAATGACGATTGTTTCTTCTTTACCTTAACATCAATTCGTTTGTATCCCCCTTTTAATTTAAGATCAATAAGCGCTTTTGCCATTTCTTCGGTTGAGAATCCATCTGCTTTGAAAATCTCATCAACGACATTTGCAGGTAATCCGTCGCCTTGAATTACCAAACGATAATTTGAAATCTTTACGGGTTCGTCATCACCGACAAGTAAAAATTTATTTTTTAACGCCGTGATAATTTCAAAAATTTTTTCTTCGCCTGCTTCTTTCCCCTTTTCAATTATATATTTTGCCTTGTCAAAGTCCGATGCGGAAATTTCATCAAGTTTTGGTTTTATAACTATATCCGAATTTTCAAGTTGAAATTTATTTGACAGTTGCATCATTATCCCGACAATTTGATCAGCCGTATTCCAAGGTAGTTGAATTTCCTCTGGTGTACGCAAAGGGCTTGTAGCGTCAACTGTCAAAACGATGTCACAGCCGAGGTTTCTTGCCACATCAGCCGGTATATTTGAAATTAAACCTCCGTCAACAAGGACGAGCGTGTCAATTACAACTGGTTGAAAGACGAGTGGAATCGTAGAACTTGCCCTGACGACATAAACAAGATTCCCACTTGAAAAAACAACCCTTTTCCCACTGACGAGATCGGTTGCGACAGAGAGAAATTTTGGTTTCAAACTGTCGTAATTTGTGATATAATGAAACGGCGTTTTGAAAAAAATTTTGAAAAGCGATTCAGTTATTCGTTGACCCGACACGACATAAGATGGAAGCAATGGTTTTAAACCTTTGAATCTGAAATAAAGGAAGCTCTTTTCAACTAAATACTTTCTTTCAAGAAAGAGATTTGCCCTATCTTCGCCCTCGCCTAAACTTAACACCTCTCTCCAATCCGTAGACAAGGCGATTTTTTCAATCTCTTCTGATTTAAGCCCAGCGCAGTATAACCCTCCAACAATACTTCCCATACTTGTTCCAACAACATAATCAATTGGGATGTTATATTTTTCAAGGACTTTTAAGACCCCGATATGGCTCAAGCCCCTTGCCCCACCCCCACTTAAAACAAGAGCAACCGTTGGTCGTTTCAGCTCATAAGTTAGAATTTTTTCTTTATCCCCGTCGTAAAATTTTATCAAGATTTTATTTTCTGAGGCGGATGATTTACAAACTAAGACAAATAGAAAAGTAAGGCAAAAAATACGTATGAAGCTCCCATTAAAAATTTTTGAAAGAGGGAGGGATATAACCCTCCCAATTGATTCACTTAACATACTTGCAGACAAGGTCATAGGTGTTGACGACATTGAGCTTCTGAACAAGCAAACTAAACTTTTTCTCAAGCGCAACTCCAATCTCTTCCTTTAATGATTGTGGCAAATCCCAAAATTCCTTTTTGAAAGGTCCAAAACCTTTCTTTCTTGTCTTGTAAATAAATTGCTCCTCGGTATCTCCTGTTTTCCATTCATCTTTGAATTCCTTCTTTAAGAACTCATACACCTCACGCTTAAAATCATCTGGTAACATTGAGTAAATCATATTTTGAAACTCAGTCGCAAGGTGAATTTCGGCAGTTCCAACCTGGGGGAATTTATCAAATAATTCCTCAGGCAAAGTTGAAGCCCCGTGTTGAACTGCCCCGGATAATCCATATTCTTTCCTTGCCACTTCCGAGAGAACTCTCAATGTCTCAAAATCAATTTTAACCTGTGCTATCGTTCCATCAGGTAGAGGTATTCCACCGTGTGTTGTCCCTGTTTGAACGCTTATCTTACTTATACCTTTGTAATTTCCCCTCTCGGCTAAAAGCTTAAGATAACCTTGCATATAAGCCCTTAACTCTTCGGGTGTGCTATTTTTACCGCCCACCTCACCTATTTCTCCACCGACGGAAATTTCAATCCCTTGAGGTTGAAGTTTTCTTATGTATTCGGTCATCTCAACTGCAACTTCGTAATTTGGGCGTTGCTGTTCATCAAGCGTCGGCTTACTTAAATCAACAAGCGTTGAACTATCAATGTCAATGTTATAAAAATCAGATTCAATTTCCTCTTTGACAAGCTCTTTCAATGAGTTGATCTCTTTTTCTGGGTCCTCTTTATATTTTTTTGCGCTTACTTGAACATGGTCTCCTTGAATGAAAACGGGTCCTTGATAACCTTCTTTTATACATGCGGACAAAACACAAGCTGTATATTCGCTCGGTCTTTGGAAAGTGTAACCGATTTCGGACTTGGCTATTTCAAAGATGAAAGCCCCGACATTATGTTTCTTTACCGCCCTTACATAAGCCCGAGCCACATCGTATGTTAATCCTCTTATATTTACCGCAGGAACAGTAAATCCACCAACTTCACCTCTTCCCATCGCCTCATAAAATGGCTGTATTGACGACGGTACTATCCCAAGTTTACGAGCGATTTTCCTTATCAAATTGCGAATTTCCATCTTCAAATTTTCATCAGGATTGAAAACAGCGTTATAAACAAGCTCATCAATTGCTTTCTCTCGTAATTTTACGGGGTCAAGGATATTGACATCGCCATTGAACTCAACGATACCAGTAAGATAATTTTTCAATTCAATTGAATCTTTGAACATATACCGCACCTCCCTTTGTGTTTAAGTTTTTGCAAGTTTGTTTTTTCAAATTTTTTGGTTATATTTTTGGTGTAATTTACGAAAGAATTACAATCTTTTCAAGCGACAATTCAATTATGTCCGCGAAACAAAGACAAATAATTGCGAAAGACCACAAAACTTAGGCACTTCCCTTTCACCTCTTTTCCCCCCGCTACAAATTCAATTTCTTTTATAACTCCAAAATCAAAAACTTTTAAGGAGGTTTTATGCCAAGGACAAAAGTCATTATCATGGGAGCTGCTGGTCGTGACTTCCATAATTTCAACATGTTTTACAGGGATAATCAAAATTACGAAGTGATCGCCTTTACCGCAACACAAATTCCAAACATTGAAAATAGAAAATACCCGCCTGAACTTGCTGGCAAACTTTACCCAGAAGGAATTCCAATTTATCCCGAGGAAAAGCTTGAAGAATTGATCAAGAAATTCAAAGTTGATGAAGTTGTGTTTTCGTATTCTGATGTTTCGCATCAATATGTTATGGAGAGAGCATCAAGGGTGATTTCCTCTGGTGCAAGTTTCAGATTGCTTGGGTTAAATCAAACAATGCTTGAAAGTAAAGTTCCAGTTGTGGCTGTTGTAGCTGTAAGAACGGGTTGTGGAAAGAGTCAAACATCAAGAAAGGTTGCAAAATTGTTAAGAGGAATGGGATTGAAAGTTGTCGTTGTAAGACATCCAATGCCGTATGGCGATTTGAGAAAACAAGTTGTTCAAAGATTTGCTTCAATTGAAGATATGATACGACAAAACTGCACAATTGAAGAAATGGAAGAGTATGAACCACATATTGTAAATGGTGGAGTAGTTTATGCGGGCGTTGATTACGAAAAAATCCTCCGTCAAGCGGAAAGTGAAGCTGATGTTATAGTTTGGGATGGAGGAAATAACGATATGCCATTTTTCAGACCAGATTTAACCATTGTGGTAACCGATCCACATAGACCCGGGCATGAATTAACTTACTACCCTGGTAGTTCAAATTTAAGAATTGCTGATGTAGTTGTTATAAATAAAGTTGACTCTGCAAGACCCGAGGATGTTGAAACTGTGCGGAAAAATATAAGGGAGGTCAATCCAAAAGCAATAATAGTTGAGTCAGCATCACCGATTTTTGTTGAAGATGGTGCGTTGATACGAGGCAAAAGAGCTCTTGCGGTTGAAGATGGTCCAACACTTACTCACGGAGAGATGAGTTATGGTGCAGCGGTCTTAGCTGCGAGGAAATTCGGGGCAAAGGAACTCGTTGACCCTCGTGATTATGCTGTTGGTTCAATAAAAGAGACATTCAAAAAATACCCACAAATAAAAGATTTACTTCCAGCGGTTGGTTATGGGAAAGAACAAATAAAAGAGCTTGAAAAAACAATCAACAGAACACCAGCGGACATAGTTATAATTGGAACTCCAATTGACCTGAGAAGGATTTTGAAGATGAACAAGCCAAGTGTCCGAGTTAGATATGAACTTCAAGAAATAGGTAAGCCAGACCTACAAGACATACTTGAGGAATTCGTTAAAAAGAACATCAAAAAATAAACTTGGGAAATTAAATGCGAAACAAAGATTTTATCTCAATTCATGATTTAACGATTGAAGAAATCAATCGGATTTTTGAGTTAACTAAGGAGATGAAATCAAATCCTAAAAAATTTTCAAACTCACTTGAGGGTAAAATCCTTGCTCTGATTTTTGAAAAGCCATCGCTGAGAACGCGGGTAAGTTTTGAAGTTGGAATCCGTCAGCTTGGTGGCGATGCGATTTATCTTGCTCCCTCAGATATTCAAATGGGCAAAAGGGAATCGGTTTATGATGTAGGTAAAACACTTGAGAGAATGGTTGATGCAATCATGATCAGAACATTTGCACATAAAATAGTCCTTGAACTTGCAAGGGCAGTTAAAATCCCGGTCATAAATGGTCTTACGGATCTCCTCCATCCGTGTCAAGCTATGGCTGACTATTTCACAATGATTGAAAAGAAGGGGGACTTAAAAAAATTAAAGGTTGTCTTCATCGGTGATGGAAATAATGTTTGCCATTCACTGATGTTTGGAGCTGCGAAACTCGGTGTAAATTTCTGGGCTGTAACACCAAAAGGTTATGAGCCAAAGCGTGAAATCTATCAACTTGCTATTGAAGATGCTAAGCTTACAGGTGCTAAAATAAACATCATAAATGATCCAACAGAAGGTATAAAAGACGCTGATGTTGTTTACACCGATGTCTGGGCAAGCATGGGGCAAGAAGCTGAAGCAGAGATAAGGAAAAAAATTTTCCAACCATATCAAGTAAATCAGAAACTTTTCTCACTGGCTAAACCAGATGCAATTTTTATGCACTGTCTTCCAGCGCATCGCGGTGAGGAAGTTACAGATGATGTAATTGATTCACCAAATAGCGTTGTATTTGAGGAGGCGGAAAATCGTCTGCATGTTCAAAAAGCGATAATGTATGAGTTGATGAAAGATAGATAAACAAAAAATTTCAAAATATGGCATCAAAAAAAGCTCTTTTAGCCATTGGTGGGAACTCCCTTATAAGAGCAGGACAACGGGGAACAATAGAAGAACAATTTGAAAATGCTCAAAGGACAGCTGAATATATAGCCGAGCTAATTGAAATGGATTTTGATCTTGTGATAACTCATGGGAACGGACCTCAGGTTGGCGCTCAACTTATAAGGGTTGAAGCAGGAGCTGGACAAGTTTATTCTATGCCTCTTGATGTATGTGTGGCTTCAACGCAGGGCGAGATAGGTTATATACTTCAAAACTCAATTCAAAAGTCGCTCTGGAAAAGAGGGATTAAAAAACCAGTCATCACGATAATAACACAAGTTTTAGTAGATAAAGACGACCCTGGGTTTACTAAACCAAGTAAGCCAGTGGGTCCATTCTACACGAAAGAAGAAGCTGAAAGGAAAAAGACATTAGGATGGGAAATAATTGAAGATGCTGGAAGAGGTTATCGCAGGGTCGTCCCTTCCCCGAAACCAATAGACATAATTGAAAAGGAAGCGATCAAACAATGCGTTGAAGATGGTATGGTCGTAATAGCAGTAGGAGGTGGAGGCATCCCAGTCGTTAAAAAAGATGAACACTTTGCAGGGGTTGAAGCTGTAATTGACAAGGACAGGGCTTCGGCTGTTTTGGCGAAATATCTTGAGGTTGATTATTTTATCATATCAACCGACACAGATAAAGTTTATTTGAACTATAAGAAACCGAACCAAAGGGCGCTTGATGTGATAAGTATTGAAGAGGCAAAAAAGTTTTATGAAGAGGGACATTTCCCTGCTGGAAGTATGGGACCAAAAATTGAAGCCGTAGTTGATTTCATCGGTAATGGGGGCAATTGTGCAATTATAACTTCACCGGAAAATTTAGTTCAAGCAGTTCTTGGAAAGGCAGGAACAAGGATTGTCAAATCAAAATAAATTTTGAAAAATGCCAAGGTTAAATCATGTGATTGAATCGCAACAATTTACGCTTCCTCTTATTCACGAGGTTTTTCAAGTTGCGGATCAAATGGAAAAAATACTTGATAGGGGCGGAACCCTTGACTATCAAAACAAAATCATGGCTTCTTTATTTTATGCTCCTTCAACAAGGACAAGGTTCTCTTTTGAGTCGGCGATGTATCGCCTTGGCGGAAAAGTCATAACAACAGAGCAAGCCCATATGTTTTCATCTGTCATTGGCGGTGAAACGCTTGAGGATACAATAAGGGTTGTATCAAACTTTGCAGATGTCATCGTCTTGCGACATACTGAAATTGGAGCTGCAAAAAGAGCATCTCTTGTCTCAAAAGTTCCCATAATAAATGCCGGCGATGGGAAAGGCGGACAACATCCAACACAAGCTCTTTTAGATCTTTACACAATTTATAAAGAGCTTGGCTACATTGATGGACTTAAAGTTGCATTTGTCGGAGACCTTGAACAAGGCAGAACCGTAAGATCGCTTGCTTACCTTCTTGGGAAATTTGAAAGGGTCATGCTTTACTTCATTGCGCCCGATTTCCTCCAGATAAAAGAGGATATACAAGATTATTTAACGAGACACAACGTTTGGTTCACGCTTGAAAATGACTTAAACAAAGTCATATCTGAAGTTGATGTGGTTTATGTGACAAGGATTGAAAAGGAGAGATTCGGCGATAAAATTGAACTTTATGAGAAAACGGTTAAAAACTATTTCATTGATAAAGATATGCTTCAAAAGTTGAAACAAAGGGCAATAATAATGCACCCTTTGCCAAGGTTAAACGAGATATCAATTGAGGTTGATGACGATCCACGGGCTGTTTACTTCAAACAAACTCGCAACGGACTACTTGTAAGAATGGCGCTTCTGACAATGGTTTTATGAGCATTTGCAACTATTTCAAAATTTTTGTATAATTGCTACTAAATAAATAAAAACTAAATTCAACTGAGGATGGCAATAAAAACGACTGCTTTCGGTTACCCCAAAATCGGTCCAAATAGAGAATTAAAAAAAGTAGTTGAAAGCTACTGGGCTGGTCAAATAACGAAAGAGGAACTTTACAAACAGACAGAAGAGATTCAAATTCAGCGTTTAAAGACACTGAAAGAAGCTGAACTTGACTACATTCCATCAAACGATTTTTCGCTTTATGATTTCATACTTGACATTTCAACAATGCTTGGTGTAATACCGAAAAGATTTGGCGATAATTACGACATTGACACATACTTTGCAATGGCTCGTGGGAGTAAAACAGCTGTCGCTTGTGAGATGACGAAATGGTTTGACACAAATTATCACTATATCGTGCCAGAGTTTGAAAATGAATTCAAACTTTTAAAAAATAGACCACTTGACTCGTATAAATTTGCGCTTGAAAAGGTCGGCGTAGAAACAAAACCTGTCCTCGTTGGTCCATTTACTTATGTTTGGCTTGGCAAAGTCCCCAAGAAACAAGAGGGAACACTTTTAGTTCATATGGTCAAAGCGAGAGAGAGTGAACGCTTCAAAGAACTTGTTATAAATGCCTCAAAAATTTACAACCAAATTTTAAAAGAACTTGAGGCAAACGGAGTTAAAGCCGTTCAACTTGACGAGCCAGCGCTTGTCCTTGACCTTGAAGAAGATGATGTTGCAATTTTAATTGAGTCCTACAGGACTTTAACGCAAGGACTTAAAGATATTGAAGTTTTCGTCCATACATATTACGAAAGTTTGTCAAGGTATGAAGAGATTGTTAATAATTTGCCTGTGAGTGGAATTGGACTTGATTTCACAGTCAACGATGAAAATCTTGAGAATTTGAAAAAGTTTGGATTTCCAAAGGACAAAAAATTAATCACGGGGATTGTCTCGGGCAGAGACCCATGGAAAATTGACTTTGCGAAAACCGTTGACTTAATAAATCAAATTTTAAATTTCGTCAGCGAAGATAAACTTATAATTTCAAACTCATCTCCGCTTTTCCACCTCCCGGTTTCAATAGAGTATGAAAAGGGACATCTTGATGAGAGGTTGATTAACCTTTTATCATTTGCGAATGAACGGCTTGATGAATTGAAAACACTGAAAAAAATAATTAACGAGGGCTTTCCTGTACCTTCACAAAATTTACAAGCGATAATGGATGAATTCAAAGATGAGCGGGTGCGAAGAAGAGTTGCGGAAATTGATGAGAATAAAATTGGCAGGAAAGATAACTTCAAAGAAAGATACCAGAAGCAAATTTCACTACTTGGATTGCCGAAATTCCCAACAACCACAATAGGCAGCTTCCCGCAAACAAAAGAAGTCAGGAAAACAAGAGCTGACTTCGTTGCTGGTAAAATCTCACAAGATGAATATGAAAACTTCATAAAAGAGCAAATAAGAAATGTCATAAAAATTCAAGAGGAACTTGATCTTGATGTTCTCGTCCATGGCGAATTTGAAAGATCGGATATGGTTGAATTTTTCGGACAAAAGATGAAGGGCTTCGCATTTACGAAGAACGGTTGGGTTCAATCATACGGGACAAGATGCGTAAGACCGCCAATTATCCACGGAGATGTTTCAAGACCTGAACCGATGACTGTTAAGGAAATCTCTTATGCTCAGTCGCTCACTTCAAAACCAGTTAAAGGAATGCTCACTGGACCTGTTACGATTTTAAGTTGGTCGTTTTATAGAAAGGACATACCAAAAAAAGAAATCGCTTATCAAATTGCACTTGCATTAAGAGATGAGGTTAGCGACCTTGAAAGAGCTGGGATAAAGGTAATTCAAATTGATGAACCGGCTTTTAGAGAAGGGCTTCCGCTTAAAAAGTCAAAGCAGAGGGAATATCTTGAATGGGCTGTTAACGCTTTTAAATTGACCAATGAACAAGTCAAACCGGAGACACAAATTCAAACGCATATGTGCTATTCTGAGTTCAATGAGATCATTGAATACATCTATGCTATGGACTCTGATGTCATCTTGATAGAGGCATCACGAAGCAAGGGTGAAATACTTGATGCATTTGAAAGGTTCAAATATGACCACGCAATCGGTCCCGGTGTCTATGATATCCACTCCCCACGCATTCCAACAGTTGAAGAGATGCTTGAGATAGCCGAGAGGTCAATAAAGTTAATTGACAAAAATTTGATATGGATTAATCCTGATTGCGGTCTTAAAACGAGAAATTGGGAAGAGGTTATTCCATCGTTAAAAAATATGGTCACCGTGGCAAAAATTATGCGAGAAAGATATGGTGACTAAATTTTCTGCAAGAAATTTAAAATCGCCCGATTAAATTCTTCAGCATTTTCAAGGTTGCTTAAATGCCCGGCGTTTGGAATGACGACGAGTTCGCTTTCCTTAATTTTCAAGTTGATTTCCCGAGCTAACGCAGGTGGTGTTAAGGCATCATCTTCGCCTACAATTATCAATGTGGGAACATCTATCTTCTCGAGCACGGAGGTTGTGTCCGTTCTCGTTGAAAGGGATATCAAATTTCCTGCGATTCCCTTCTCATCATTTTCATATATCAATTTCTTTACAAACTCAACGACTTCATAGTTTCTTTCAAATGTCTTCTGTGAAAGAGCTGTTTTTACAAACTCATCAATAAATTTTTCCTTCCCGTGAAATTTCAATATGTGAAGCATTTGATTTCTTCTTAATTTTGCTTCGTTCCCGTCGGATTCAGCCCTTGTATCGCATAATATCAAAGCATGGAAAAACGACGGATTTTTTTCATATGCTCTTAAAAGCACATATCCACCCATTGACAAACCACAGGCGATAACTTTTTCAATTTTTAAGCTCAGAAGCAACTCAATGAAATCATCCACATGATTTTCAAACATATATTGTCCATCACCGACCTCACTTTTACCGAAACCTCTAAGGTCATATGTAAGTATAGAAAATTTATCCCGCAAAGCTTTAACCTGTCCTTCCCACATTTTTTGATTCAGCGGGAAGGCGTGAACGAAAACAACAACAGGGCTTGATTCAAGCTGATGGAGGTTATAATTAATTACAAAGCCATTTACTTTTATTTCCATAATTGCGCCAAAATTTTTTTTAACCTTTAACGCTTCCAAGCGTAAGCCCAGAGATAAGATATCTACTCAAAATTAAAAATAGCAAAACAGCTGGTATACTTACAAAAAGAGAGCCTGCTGCATAAAGCCCCCATTGAGTTGCCATGCTTGACTCAAATTGTTTAAGTCCGATTGCAAGTGTGTAAAGTTCCGGCTCTTGTAGAATCTGTGCAGCAACGACATACTCAGCCCAAGACGACATAAAAGAAAAAAGCGCTGTTATGACAAGAGCAGGAAGAGCCAATGGGAAGACAACTTTATAAAATGCTTGAAATTGATTGCATCCATCTATCCGTGCAGCTTCTTCCAAACTTACCGGAATCGTATCATAATATCCCTTCATCTGCCAAACACAAAAAGGTAAAGCAGTTGATGTATAAACAATGATCACGCCAAGATAACTGTTAAGCAGTTTAAGTTTTATAAGCATTATGTAAAGGGGAAGCAAAAGCATTGTTGCGGGAAACATCTGCGTTATCAAAATTCCAATCATAACCGCCTTTTTTCCGAAGAACTTAAACCTTGACAGAGCATAACCAGCGGTTGAAGCAAGTGTAACCCCGGTTATCATAACTGCAAGAGAAATAAGCGTTGAGTTAAGAAGCCATCTCAAAAACAGCGTCTCTGTAAATAAAGAGATATAAGAACTTAAAGTTGCCCCCTCGGGGATTATGCTAAGTGAAGTTGAGAGAAGCTTGTCAGCGGGTCTTAAAGATATGCTCACAACATTTAAAACAGGATAAATAGTTAAAGACGTGAAAATCACAAGGAAAAGATAGGCAGAGAAGTCAATCAAAATTTTTTTCACTTTTTCATTCATATACAGACTCAACCGCTCTTGTTTTCTTTAAGAAATACAGCCCTATGGCAAGCAGTATGAAAAATATCACGACCGATAAAGCTGAAGCATAACCATACCTGTAGAGGTTAAACGCTGCTTTATAAACATATGAGACGAGTATATGTGTTTGATCTGCCGGTTCCCCTCCATTTGAAACAAGCCAAACTATGTTAAGGTTATTGAATGTCCATATAATGCCAAGGGTTATAGCTGGGGCCATAACAGGTCTTAAAAATGGCAGGGTTATATTTTTGAATTTCTGCCACGCTGATGCTCCGTCAATTTCAGCTGCTTCATATAATTCTTGAGGAATGCTTTGCAGTCCACCTAAAGCAACAACCATCATAAAAGGAAAACCAAGCCAAACATTTGTTATTATACAAGCAGTAAAAGCTTCAAATGGTCTCAAAAGCCACTCAACTGGTGAAAGGTTCAAGTATTTTGCGATGAAGATATTAATTGCACCATATTCATAGTTAAACATACTCCTCCAAGTAAGTGCAGTTATCACCTGAGGAATTGCCCAAGGTAAAATTAGAAGCGTTCTAAAAATTGGCTTAAATTTAAGTGATTTCCTATTCAAAACTAAAGCAAGAAAAACACCAATGAGAACATGAAATGAAACATTCACAAATGTCCAAATCAATGTCTTAAAGAAAACCGAATAAAAAATCCCCTCAGAGAAAACCTTGACATACTGCTTCAACCCAATTATCCTCCAATCGCGAAAGTGCCTCAAGCTCATATTTGAAAGCGAGATGACGATGTTATAAACAAATGGATAAACGATGACTCCAAACATTACGATAACCGCTGGCAATAGAAAAGCAATTATAAAGATGTTTTGCCTTTTACTCATTCATCTCTTCAATTTTTTTTATGGCGAGCTGTTGCATCTTTTCTGCTGCTTCTTCAGGTGAAATTGTGCCACCGAGCACCGCCTGATAATATGGTCTCATGGCATCCCATATCGCACGAAGTTCAGGCACAACTGGCATTGGCTTCCCAACTTCCATTTGAGAAATTGATGCTTGAATTAATGGATCAGCTTTCACAATCTCACTTTCAAGTGCTTTTTTATGAGTCGGGATAGTTCCAAGGGCTTTGGTATGTTCAAGCTGAACCTCCGGGCTGACAAGATACTTGAAGAGGTCAATCACATAAGGTAGTTTTCTTTCACTAACATTGACATTGATTGAATAGCCCTTTATTGCAACCATAGGAGCTGGCCAAAGTCCTGTTTCATCAACCCTCGGAATTTTAGCTATTCCAAAATCAACCCCAGCTTTTTTATAACCACCAACTGACCAAGGACCGTTGATTAACATTCCTGCCCTTCCCTCTTTAAAAAGAGCATCAGCGGTATTGTAATCACACTCTCGCGGGACAATCTTATATTTATCTTTCAAATCACGAACAAATTGAAGTGCTCTAACGGTTGCTTCAGTGTTTAAAGTTGGATTTCCAGTTGAATCCATCACCCATCCACCAAAGCCAGTTAAAAAAGGGATAAAGAAAAATGGCTCAGTGTAATTCCACACAAGCCCGTATTGATCTATCTTACCATCACCATCAATGTCCTTTGTCAATTCCTTCCCAATTCTAATCAACTCACTCATCTTTTCAGGTGGTTTTTTGACAAGTTTTTTGTTGTAAAGCAGAAAAAGATGATTTCCAATTTGATCTCCTATTTGATACAAATGCCCTTTATACCAAAGCAATCCTCTCGGGTCAAATTGATTTATGAAACCAGTATCAAAAATTTCCTCAAGCGGTTTTATTATTTCAAGAACTTCAAAAACCCCTATTTGATCGCTCGGTCCATAAACGATATCAGGTCCTTTTCCAGCAACCGCCGAAATTATATAAGCTGATCTTAATTCCTCCGTCTCTTTATACAAAACGATCACCTTAACATTTGGATGCTCCGCCATATATTTTTTTACGGCGGTTTCAAGCACTTCCCTTTCACCAGGCGGTTTTTGATGCCATATGACAATCCTGATCTCATCACTATTTTCTGAGCAAGAGGTAAAAAATAACAAAAGGAAAAGGAAACAAAAAGGTCTCATCTCAAGCGCAGGATTGAATTGTTAAGAAATTCTGGGGTTTCAACTTTATAGCCAGCTTTTTGAAGGAATTTGTAAACATTTATCAAATGCGTTCTAAATCCTTCATCAAACGGCTCATCTCCACCAAGACCTGTCTGGTCTTCGCCATACCACCAGAACCAATCGCTTCCTTCGGCGGAGTAAATTGACTCCCATGCTTTGAGCTCATAATATCTTTTTGTTCCCGGTTTTGGCGATTCAAAATTTTTTGGGCTCTTAACATTTAACTTCTCCATATCTTGTCTTACATAAAGCAAATATTCCCACGCTAAATTCTCCTCTTCTTCACCGATCCAAGTATCAAAGTTAGCGTTAATCCAGCTCCCAGCCCAAAGTGGTTCAATTTCAGTGTGCTCAATTATCGGATGCGATTTAATCCCTCGGTCTGGATTTCCATATATCCACTCGGACATCGTCACAGTAACAATTTGACCTTCTTTGTATAATTTACTCAATTTCCTGTAAAGCGCGTTTAAAAACCCCTTCCCATCTTCGTCCTTTCTATACCACTCCCAAGCATTTTCACCATCAAGTATCACTGATATCAATCTTTCTTCGCTTGAATCCTCGGGCGCAAAGCTCAAAACATAGCGTATAAAATCATCTGCAGCGACCTCAGGGTCATAATTTTGATAAACAAAACCAATCGCATCAGACAAATGGGTATCTCTAAAAACAATTAAAAGCGAACCGTTTTCATTATTATTCCCCTTAATTGTATCCTCATCAACGCGATATGGGAAGTAGAAAGGTAAACCCTTGGGATCAGAATTTGAAAGTACTTTTTCATCAGTAGCAATCCACCTAATCCCATTCTTGACAAAGATTGATACAACCTGTTCAGATACTGCACCTTCAGCTGGCCACATTCCAAGCGGTTTTCTTCCAAAAATTTTATGATAATAATCCACCGCTTTTTTTACTTGCATATATGCATCATCAGGATAACTAAATCTTTGGGGAAGCTTGTCAAACGGCTGACAAATTCGCGCTACATCAGTATCATAAATTAAAGGCAAAATCGGATGATAAAATGGTGTAGTGATGATTTCTATCTGACCTTTTCTCGTTTTGAAATCATACATCAGCTTCTTGTGCACAGGGATAATTGACGACATCACCTTAAATGTCTCAGCAACGATTCTGTTACAGTCATCTTCTGTGATTTCCTTTTTGAGATAATACTTCCCCTCCCTTCGCTCAATCAAGTCGGTTAAATCAACTATTAATCCGTTTGGAAGTTTAACCTTCCCATTTAAAAAGTCGGGGTCAAAGTTCGCAAGATAAAAGAAAAATTTTATCTTCCTGATATCTGAAATGCTGTATTCATTCGGATTCTTTTCCTTTAGAGCTTTGTATTCTGGAAATCTATCCAAAACAACTTCACTTACGCTGAAACAATTCCACGAATTCTTGTAAAGATATCCGAAGTCAACTTCTGTAAATTCCTCCGAGTTCTTCAACATCAAATCAATCCAAGGATCTATTCTGACGCCATCTTTGAAGTATCTTTTTGCATCAACTCTATTTCGTTCCAGGTTAACATAGGGCTTTAACCTTTTTACATAAAATTCTTCAATTTGCAATAACAAAGATGAGGTCAAATTTATAGTCACATGGACATCAGGATATTTTTCAAGTATGCTCGCCATATCGTAATAATCTTTTGTGCCGTGTGTTCTAACCCAAGGACCGCGAAGTTCATCTCTTTCGGGATCAATATAAGAGGGCTGATGTTGATGCCAAATTATGTTAAGATAAATTTTGTTTGTTTTCGGGTAAATATCTTCAAGATTTGCCCTCGCATCAGGCTCAGATTGAAGCAAAATTTTCCAATCATAAGATAAAACGAAAACAGAGTTATAGTCGGTTCTGTTAAAGTTTTCAACCCTAACTGGGTTGCCAGGGTCGGTTATCCATTTATCATCAACGATAAACTTATACTGATAAAGCCCGGGTTTAATTTTAAATTTCCCTGTCCAAAATCCATTTTCATCCCTTGTCAAGAAATCATTTCTATTCCAACCGTTGAAGTCACCAGCTATTGCAACCTTTTTAGCTTCAGGTGCGTAAATTTTAAAGACGACATAGCCGTCTTCAAGCTTCGGTTGTGATAAAAGAGCAGTCGTCAGCAGAAAAAAGAGGAATTTTTTCATCCCTTAAACCGAGATTATTTTAACAAAATCATTTTTTTAACATCTCTGAAATTCCCTGCTCTTAACTCATAAAAATAAATCCCGCTTGGCAATCCATCAGCGTGAAATTTAACCCTGAATCTTCCCGGGTTCAACTCACCTTGAAAAACTGTAGCAACTTCCCTGCCCAGCACATCATAAACGCTAATTTTTACATCACCTTTAATCGGAACTTCAAACTCAATCAATGTCTCCGGGTTAAATGGATTTGGGTAATTTTGATAAAGTTTAAACTCCAAAGGTATTTGACCAACTTCATCGGATGGCACTGAAACTATTGGTGGAACTTGAAGAGTATCCCTTGTCAAAGACACTGTATAAACCGCTGAACCATATGGTTCAAGCGTAACTTGAACAGTTGAAAGTCCAGATCCGCTAATTTGTTGATTGATATTTCTAAACAGGTCATTCAAGTAATAATTTGCGTTGTCATTTACACCACCAGTAAAACTCACGAAATCTCTTATGTTAAGCGATACTGTCTTCGTTTGATCTGAAAAATTCAACACAACCAGCCCATTTTGATTCTCAAACCTTTTCACATAAGCATAGACCCTTGAATCGTTAGCATTTACCATGATATGTTCTCTACTTCTAAAAGCTGGGAATTTTTCTCTTATCAGTGCAAGCCGTTGATAATGTGCTTGCAAAAGTTCTTTATCTGGGTCATTCCAATTTATTTTAAATCTTCTACCTTCAAACTCTCCCATTCCGTTGCCGAAACCAACTTCCTGTCCAGCATAAACGAGGGGAATCCCTGGGATAGTAAATAAAAGCGTAGCAAGTGGTTTTGTTTTTCTTAAATCACTCTGATAAACGAGCGCAATCCGCGTTTCATCTTGGTTTTCCATATATCTGAGATATTGAGAGTTCGGTCCAGGATAATAGCCGTAATTTGTGGCGATATTATTTAACTCATTTAAACTCATTGTGTAAGCATTTTTAAATGCGTTCCACATATTTCTGTCATATGCTGCATCAACCCCACCTCCTTTGTCGGCATAGATTATCTCTGTTCCTAATCCAGTGCCAGCAGCTTCAGCAAGAAGCAATATATCTGGCTTAACTTTTTTAAGCGCCTTTCTTATCGGAACTCCAAAATTTTGCTCCCCATATCTCTTCTGTGGTCCCCAATAGACATCAAATCTAAAACCGTCAACCCCAACATCTTTTACCCACCATTTCAGCATATCAATCATATAACTTCTTAAATCAATATCCGACCAATCAAGATTTGCAAGCGACCAATCAGCATATCTTACATAAACGGAATCTGGCGAATACGATTGAGGTAGTTCCTCACCGTGCGGGAAAATTGTGTGTTGGATAAAACTCCAATAAGGCGAGTTTTCCCTATATTGTCTTGCACTTTGAACCCAAGGATGACCATCAGCAACATGATTTACTGTCATATCAAGTATAACTTTGATCCCCAATGAATGCGCTTTTCTTAAAAATTCTTTAAAATCATCCATTGTCCCATATTCCGGTGCAATTTTGTAAAAGTCAACAATTCCATAACCACCCCCAACCGCATCAATTCTATATTGATTTAACATAATCGGCATAAGCCAAATGACATTGTAGCCCATTGATTTTACATAGTCAAGCCGTGCGGTTGCTGCTCTAATAGTTCCTTCATCGGTAAAAGAGTGAAGGAAGATCAAATACATGCGTGCATTTTTTACCCAAGCAGGATTATCAGCATAACCTGGAAAATAAACAGAACCATCTGAATTTATAGTGAAATAATTCCTTGTGGTGTCAGCATTCCCAGATGGATCACTTGCAATGAGCATAAAGAAATAATCCCCTGGTGTTTGGGGTTTTGAAATTGCAATAACATTTGAAGTTGAACCATTAACACCAGATATTATCTCAGGATTTGTTGAATCAGCAAACCAAACGAAACTTAACACATCACCATCTGGATCGGTGCTTTCACTCGCATCAAGATATATCGTGTTGCCAGAAATTGAAAATTTTATTTTCGCATCCGGACGATGATCAACTATCCTATAAATGTTAACTTTGTTTGAATATCCCGACTTGTTATTTAAAGTCGCCTTTGCCTGTATTATGTTATCCCCTTCAACCAGTGAGACATTTGCGGAAAACTTACCTCCAGATGCACCGTATGTCCCCTTGTTTCCATTTACGAAAAGTTCAATATATGTGACTTCACTTGCAAGCGTCCCATCAGGACGTCTTATTTCACCGTTTATAGTTATGCTTGATTTTCTAGTCCTCCTCGGTTGGGTCAAAATTTTAACAATCGGGATATCTTCAACATCAAATCCAAGCTGTTCGGGTCTTACTCCAGCGTAACCTCGCCATTCATTATCAATTCTTGAGTAAATCGGGCTCGAACCTGTGACATAATAACTTAACATTTTTCTCTGAACCGCATCGTCAGAAAAAGCAATGTCAAATACATTCGGACTCCCATTTTCATCACTACCGCCATTTGAAGAAGTAATTTTAACAGCATTTCCATCTCCATCAATAAGGAAAGAATAAACCGTAACATAGAGCTTTTGAGTAACCGTCCCAAGATAGCTAGAGATATCATCAACCGAAAGTGAAAACTTTATCTTGTTTAAATCTATCGCTGAAGGATTAATCTGAACATTTCGCCACTTCGTCAAAGGTGAAACCTTGGTATAAATAGCGTTAAATCTCGGGTCGCTTAATCCCGGAGCAAAAATCATATAAAAGCCACGGTCACTGAAATCCGAAATCTCCACACCAGCACCGAAAGGATCAACAACGAAATTGTCAATAGAGGTATTAATTGAAACAACCAGCGCGGTATTTATCGTGACATCGCGAAGTCCAACTTCAAAAAAGATTGTGTCCTTACTTGAGTTCAAATACATATCAAAACTTAAAATATCACACGAACCCGGCTGAAATCCATTTGGATAAACATAATCCCCATCCCCTACATCATCCGATGTATTATCAACATAATGAAAGCCCGAGCCCTGCGGGAAAATTCCAAACGATGAATAAGTTACCCCAGAATTTCCCTCTTTATCACTTGCCTCAAACCTTAACTCATGTCTTCCAACAGTTAAACCCGAGACCTGTGCAGTTACAATCTTTGTCGCTGTATCATAATTTGACTGGATCAAATTCCCATCAAGATAAACTTTAACCGAACTTGGGTCTATCCCCTTCTCTCTTGAACTATCAAATACCTTCGCCAAGATGTTGATTGATTGTATCGTATCTCCAAAAATTGAACCATTATATGGGCTCATCACTTTAAAATACGGTTTAAGCTGTCTTCTCACATAAGCAACTGAATTTCCATATTGCCCCCTTGTAATTGGATTATCCGGGTCAGCAGTCCAAATTGAGTTGTTAAGGTAAAACTTGTACTCATATTCCCCCTCCGTTAACTTCAAAGTCTTAACCCAAACACCCCGTGTTGAATCAAACTGCATCGGGTCTTCCCCCCAACCGTTGAATTCACCACGAAGCGCCACAGATGTGATGTTTTTATACGGATTCCTTGAACTTCTCGGATCAAAAATAAACTCATATTCAGCCTGATAAATCCTGTATGTGACATCAACTGTAAATCTTGAAGTATCTTGACCGACTTTGCCAGTAGTAGTTTTAACTTCAAGCTTTATAAAATGCTGACCGTTTGAAAGTGGCTGTGATGGAACATAACTGAACTTCTGACTTCCGGGGTTAAAATAACTTAATCCATTCGGGACAAGCTGACCATCTATGTAAAGATTTATCTCTGATATCGTTGTGCCAGAAGAATAAAATATATATGCTGAAATTTCAGGTTGGTCTCTGTTTGTAATTGAGCCATGCTTTGGGAGGAGATGGAAAACCATCGGATCGGTGACGATGATGATTGAATTGTTATAATTTGAATAGTTGATCCTCGGATTGTTCGGATCGGTTATCCATGTTTCGCCATTACCGTCATTGTTTCTGTCCTCTACGAATTTATATTCAAAAGTTCCGATTCCGAGATTTTCAACTTTATACCAAACCCCTGAATTAGGGTCATAGCTCATTTTAAATCTCACATCGGAAACGATGCCATTGACATTGTTCCCCCAATTGTTGAAGCTCCCAGCAAGAAACACAGCGTTGACCGGGGTTTGAGGTTTATAATAAAATGTAACCGGGACAGTTTGAGAGAGTAAAAATTGAAAAAGCGAAAACATAAGCAGGGATAATCTTTTAATCATCGCAATGCCTGATTATTTTTAAAATTACCTTAAATTATTTCAACCTTGCGGGAGAGGGTTAACCCTCTCCCAACAAGAGAGAAGTTTTTTCACTTCATAAGCACCATCTTCTTCACATCCATAAACTCACCCGCCTGTAACCTATAGAAATAGACACCGCTTGAAAGATTTGAAGCATCAAACTTAAACTCATATTTATTCGGTCTAAAATTTAACGCTTCATCCTTCTGGTCAATTACTTTTCCACTTCCGCCACCCCAATTATCATTCACAGAACCACTTCCATCAGATGGAGTTACATAAATATGATTTAAACCAGGCTCCCATTCAACATTCCCATTATCATCTTTTTTTATATACTTATATTCAATTCTTGTATTGGGGGGCAAATAAAATGCTTTGAGCTTCCAACTGGCACAATTCATTGCATCAAAAGGACCAACCGCCTTCATAGGATCCCAATTCCCTAGTTCAGGTATGCTTCCTACAACATAGATATTTTGTCCCCAATTTGTATAAGCATTGTTTACAGTGAAGTCAATCGGAACATAACTGGTATCAATTGCATAGATTGCATATCCACGGGGCGGGGCAAAAAGTTCAACCCTTCCATCACCTTGAACCCGATATGTTTTGCCAGTTTTTCTTACGCCGAATCTGTCACCCTCAAGTATATTTACAAGCACTTGATTTGTAAGAGGTGACCAACCTTGAACATTCGTCGTAACCCACACGCCAAGTGTATCTGTGAAACTGTTGTTAATAACAAGTATAGCGCCTGGCTTTTCAGGGAATTTCCCCTCCCTTCTCGCTATGAAAACATTATCAATCCTTTCAAAAGGATATGGACTTCCAATCTCAGTTAAAACTTCCATCTTTCCATCAAGATAGCGAGACCGAATTTTTATGAGCTCATTTATGTGATTTTTCAAATTCGGGTTGGGAACAATATATAAATTTTTGTCCCCCGCATCTTTTAATGTATCACCAAAATAATGGGCATAGAACACGCACGGACGACCTTGGGCGAAAAGGATAAAAGCATACCCCATATGCCAATCGCGCGTGACCCAATTATAATGTTCTTTTCCAGTATCATGATTTTCAAGAAATGTAACCACATACCCATCTGGAATAGAATTTCCACCGTCATCCCTTATTAGACCCGAATGATTTAACCACCACATCTTGAAATTGTCTTCATGATTGCACATCCTTTTAAGGTCATTCCTTAAGGGAAAATCAAATACCGAAACCTTCACCCCATTTGAAATTATGGTATTCACCCAGTTTTTAAGCCGATATTTATAATTTGTCCAGTATTCAGCAACCGCAAATCTTTGGGAATCATTCTTTAAAGGCATGGATTTAAGCCACTGAGCGATGAATGCCTCCTGAACCCCTCTAACAAAATCAAGACGATATCCATCAAAACCAACGGTATTTGTAAGCCACTGTCCCCACTCAATAAGACGGTTTTGAACAAACGAGTCAAATGTATTAAAATCAGATCCGAAGGTCATCCAGTTAGGTCTTACTTCATCTTCAAAGCCAGCATCCTGAAGAAAATCAGAAGTGTCAGCAGGATGAAAATATTTGTAATTCCATGTCCATTGTGGAACTCCTGTTGAATGTGTTGTATAAGAAAAGTTTGTAAATGTTCTACATTGAAGTAAAGGATATAAATTCTGTCCATTATGCCAAATTGCAGCAATTCTATATCCCTTCTCATCGTTATTCCACTGCATAGTTCCATGATTATCATACTTCGGGATCAACTGCATAATAATTGTTGCGGTGTTTTCCAAAGTAATTTTAAACTCATCAATATCACCGTTATAATCTGCATGTGCCCAAATAGCTCGCCCATTTCCAGGGAACAGGTTATATTGCCCATTTCCATTATTTGGTTCATATTCCCAAACAGGATCGTTGCCCGAACCCGCATCACTTGTATCAGCATTTGGTGAACTTGTCCACAAAATTCGCAGTTCATACGCCCGATCAAAAAAATTCCCCCAATCAAGATTAAAACCCCTTACCTGAATATAATAATCCCCCGGTTGAGCGTCTGGTAAAACCCATCTTACAGTTGATGTTGGGTAACTTGGATATTTTTCTCTCTCAATATAATACTTAACAATAGGATTACTTTCATAACTACCGCCGTAAATATGGTTAAGAACAATGTCTGTATAAACTTCAATCCCGTATTTGTGATATTCATTTACCATCTCTATTAGCTCTTGCCTACTTCCGAATCTTGTTTCAATTGATGCTGGAACACCACTTATATTTCCCTTTTGTAGGTATTCCCCTAGGTCATAATGATCATAAACCCCATATCCCATATCATAAATGCTCCATGCCCCCTTAGAAGGTGGCGGTGTCCAGATAGCAGTGAAACCAGCACCTTTCAATATGTCCGCCTTTGCTCTTAAACTATCCCACCAGAAACCATTTAAATTTCTTGCATCCACCGGAACATCCCAGTAAAAAGCTTGAAGCATAACATCATTTTGGGAAAATAAAAAAGAAAGAGCAAAAATTGAGATTATAGATAATTTTCTTACCACCGTTACCTTGATGTTCATCGTTTTTGCTTGTTCTAATTTTTCTTGAATAGCCCTCCCCCATCAATGGGGGAGGGAATCTCTCACTTCACAAGTATCATCTTCTTCACATCTATAAACTTACCAGCTTGCAACCTATAGAAATAGACACCGCTTGAAAGATTTGAAGCATCAAACTTAAACTCATATACACCAGCTCTTTGCTCCTCATCAACAAGCGTTGCAACCTCCTGTCCAAGGATATTGTAAACCTTCAAAACAACACGCTCGCTGTTCGGTATGCTGTATTTTATTGTCGTCACAGGGTTAAATGGATTCGGATAGTTCTGATATAGAGCATAAGTCAAAGGAATTTCACCTGTTTCTTTCACACCAACGATAAACTTATTGACTATCTTCACGGTATCCTTGAAAGCACCAAGACCACGCTGTCTTCCAAACTTAACAACCTCAAGCTCGTTTATCGCTTTTTTACCAGGCTGATTTGGTAAATCATCAAGGAACAAAAGATGGTCTTCTTGGAAACCAGCTTCATTATCAACGATTCCATTCACAGCAAACTTGAATTGTATCGGTCCCTTTGACGACCATTTCGGGAATGTTATAGCAATTGAATAGATCGTATCTCCAGCAACTTTGTCAGGATATCTCCCATCGTCATACAATCTTACATTTGACCTATCCCTTGTCGGTTCGTCCCAAATCCAGAACAAAGGTGGTTGACTCCCAGCTATAAAGAGTGAATCAACCCTCTCTATAAGATTACCACTATTATCAGTTACATTTCTCATATCGCAATAAAACCAAACTTCAACACCTTCATCCTTTTGAACGAATCCTTCAGGACCTGCACCAGCGAAATACCTTCTTGGAACTTCTTGTGTATCCGCATCTGTAAATGTATATTTGTAATTGGCTCCGGGTTCCCATCCAGCATTTGGAACTCTTGCTTGATTATCATTTCCTGTCTTGATGTAGTATTTATACTCAATGAAATCGCCCGGCGCAGCAGTTATAGGTATATATCCTTCCCAAATGCCCGGTTCAAGTGTTGAAGGTTGCAATTGATTTTGCTCGCCCCAACCGTTAAATGAACCACGAACGAGAACAACATCTCCACTATCGGGCTTGAAATATCCTATCATTTGATAAACGCTCATATCAACACTAAAGTAAAGTTCAACCGTCTTCGCTGGAGCTATCACTTTTCTATCAAATGTCGTCCATCTCAATGTAGTATCCGCATTTATACTTGCTTCCCTGTTTGGATCGCTTTCCCATCTGATAACATCGTCGGGGTTATCTCTAGAAGCGATGACGAATTTATAAGCAATTGACGACGGGCTTGGAAATCTCAATCTCCCTGACCAAATTTTATCGTTTGCTGGTTCAGGGCTGAGAACAAATGTCCTACCCCAGCTTATATCGCCAAAATCGTTATTATCTGGCAGTTGTGCTCCTCTCACGCCAACAACATGCTGAGCTGGATCAAATTCAGGTATGTTGTAAACATATACTCTGAACCAAACATCAATTGAATCGCTTGGCGTATATGGTGGATTTGGTCCAAAACCTTGCTTGCGGAAAAAGACAAAAGGAAGCGTTGTATCCCCTGATGGAATCGTCAATGTGTAATTAGGTCCATCTTCCCAATCCTCAGCGTAAAACTTATATTCAACATCTTTTCCAATCATCGTATCTGGAAAACTTACAGTCAAAGTCCAATAGTCACCACCAAGATTTGTCATCCTGTTGGTTGCTGCACTTCCCCACGGACCAAGTAGTGGATGCGAACCGCGAACCTCAACAAGTGAAGTATCAACAAGAAGCTTAGGCGATGTCGCTGTGTTGACATTAAATGTGACCTTTACGGTCGTCTGCGCGAAACTGAAAACGGAGAAAGCAAGAAGTAAAATTGCCGCGAGAAAAATTTTACGCCTCATGGCTCCACCTTATTTTGTTTTTTGTTTTTGTTGAAATTTTAAATTGATTATAGCTTTTGCACCCTGAAATTTTCTCACCTCCAAATTTTTTTATTTTAAAATTGAACCGACAAAGAAAGCGATTGAATATTTTTCAAAATTCCGAAATCCTGATAAGCATAGTCAAATTTAAAGCCGAGATTACCAAGTTTATATCTTAATCCAACTCCAGCAGTAAATCCCTCTTGCGAGTCCTTTTGGAACAGCGATTTATATCCAGCCCTAAGGTAAATGATATCTTTAAAGCTATATTCAAAACCAGCATTTAAACTCTCGGTGTTATCATTCGGGTGAAGTGCGTCAATTGAGATAGTTAGATAATTCATCTCATTTTTGAAAATGTCAATTGAAGCGCCGACTCTGAAAAGAAGAGGCAATGGCCAGGAATCGGTTTTTAACTTTGCGCTTATTGCTGAGTTGTTGCCTGTAATTGTCGGATCAGGGTCGTAAATCACAAAAAGGTCTTTCCCGTCAAGTTGCATTTCGGTTCCGAAATTTGATATGCTCGCTCCAAGTTTCAACCCTCTGAATTCAGTTATAAATAAGACACCTATATCAAGCGCAAACCCTGTTGCCCTTTCGTTCCAAAGTTTTTGCTGTATAAACTTAACCGTTCCTCCAACTGAAAATCTATCTGTTAAATTTCTGGCGTAAGATAGCCCTATTGCTATATCATATGCCTCCCATCTTTCCCCTGTCCCTTCAGGATAATCAATCGTTGTTACTTCTTCCTCACCATAGTCAAGCCGAGTTATACTCAATCCTATGGAATTATTTCTATCAATTGCAACAGAAACCCCAACCCAATCAAAGCTTGTTCCAAATATCCAATTTGTATGCGAAATCATGATTTCGTTTATCCCGATTCTTGAGGCGCCGGCTGGGTTCCAATACAAAGTGCTCACATCACCGGCAAAAGCAGTAAATGCCCCACCCATACTTATTGCCCTTGGTCCAACGGCAATCCCAAGAAACGGAGCAGCTGTTGTGCCAACTTTTGATTGGCTGAAAAGCGCCCCAGAAATTAACAAAACAAACAAAAATATCCTTTTCATGGCTCGTGAAACCCTTTATTTGATAATGGCAAATTTACCTGTCTTTTGACCTATGCCTGGCGCATCAACGACATAGAAATATACACCATATGCTGCGTCAAGATTCTCCTTTGTCTTTAAATTCCAAGAAACAGTTCCATCTGCGATGTCTTTGTCATGCTTCAATGTCGCAACAAGCTCACCTCTTGCCGTAAAGATGTAAATCGTAGCACCAGCTGGAACATTTGTAAAGTCAATTTTTTGCGGTCCTCTCCCACTTGAAATTCCCGGTGGAAGAGGTGGCTCCCAACGCTCAGCTACAACATACGGATTCGGAACAACGCGAATTTTACTAAGCTGAGACTTTGCAAGTTCCGGATCAACCCTATTAGCTCTGACTTTAAATTCGTATACATCATCACTTCTAAACGGCTTGCTCAATTTAAACACCAACCTATTTCCAGCTCCAGGAAGCGAAAGCGAAGAATCACCTTGAAAAATCACAGCCCAAGTAAATGAACTTTCATCCCCGTATGTCTCCCAAAAACCAATACTTATCTGTCTTATTTTTGTGAAAGGGTTATAAACATTTACATAAACAAATTTGATATATTTATTGTCGGTCAAATTTTTCACCCTGAATTTAACAGGCGTAGCTGGAATCCTCAAAGGTGAATAAGCCATTGAAGTATCAACGATCTCGTCATAACATTCAATTGCGTAATCAGCTGGATAAGGTTTCCCTCTGACTGCACCAGCACTGAAAAGAGAAAATGTCATAGTTGAATTTGCAGGTCTTGCCCACTGCGTCGTGTCAATTGACTTTAATTTCACATCCCAGTGATTATTAAAAATTAAACGCATTCCATCAAAAAGCGATGTTTCCCCTTCAAAAATTCTACTCCACTTGACAACTGTATCTGGCTGAGCCGGATCAGTAACATCAATAACCGAATAAGCAGATGTCCTACGACTAAAAGTTGTATCTTTAAAGATCACATTATAAACATGGTTATCTTTGACTTTGTATGGATCAAGCACATAAAGGTAAATTTCACCTGTTGCCGGTCCTTGTTTATGAATTATTGAATCGGTTCCAGCAGGTAGAAAACCAGCAACCGGAGCGTTTGGTGTAACCATTACAGTGTTTTTGTCAAAAATCAACTCACCAGTTGTCGTTCGCTGAATGAATTTTGTATTTTCAGATGGATAAACACCGAGTTCAGCATCCCCTTTATCATAAGCCACAACAGCGTAATAATAAGTCATCCCATTTTTGACATCTGTATCAATGAACTGATGTTGAATTCCTGTATCGTCGCCTAACCAAAACTTCACCCCATTTATATCAAGCGGAAACCATCCAAAAACACTATCCTTCAAGTCAAACTGAGCAATCGGCTTATAAAAAATTGGATTACCAAAGCCATCGGTAATTAAGCGTGCATCATTAAAGTTTGGGTCAGTTGCTTTGTAAATTTTATACCCTTCAAAATCATACGCTTTATTTATATCCTCTCCTTTATTTTTGTAAACTTCTGCAAGTGCTCTATCAAATGATTTTTCAGCGACATCATCCCAATAAAGTATCACTTTTCTATCACCAGCGATCGCCTTTAAAGTTGGTTTCTCAGGCGGTCTTGGGAAGTTATAATTTGCATCATAAATACCTTGCATAACCCTTTTGTTGTTATACAAGTCCTTAAGGTCCTCGCCAAAGAAAAGAATAAGAGAAAATCTTTCCGTTTGTTTAGATGTCAATGGGAAATAACCAGAACCAGCGTCAAAGTCAGGACCCTCAACATAGCCAGTTATATATTGCTCTGGAACTTGCCAATTTCCCGGAACAAGGCGTCTCCACATTTCCTCATCATTTGCCATATTTATCGCCCCAGCTGGAACAAAGAAATCAAAACTTGTTAAACCAATTTGATCCGATTCATTAACATCAGTTGCATCAAATCTTGGCTCGCCCGGTGTCGGAACACCATCCCCTTCACCATAATCACCAGTTCCAGAAACTCCATCTGAACCAACATCATCCCAATACGGGTCCCAATCCCCATCGTTGTCAATCCCGTCATCCCTTCTCTCATCTATCATTGGGTCATCCAAACCACGACCAGTAAAATAATTTTTATATGAGAGAGGATTTAATTTGTCAAAAATCGTCCTTCCATCAGCAGTTTTTCTTATTTGCCTGTAATGAAGGTCAAAACTTTCATCAATTAAACCATCAAGGTCATCATCAACACCATTGTTAGGGACCTCAACAAGTTCTTTCCCCGGCCAAATTTTAAACGGCAAACCAAGCGAATAAACCGTCACAGTATCAGTGTCATTTCTGAAAAGTGTGTCAAGTGAAATAACTTTTCTTTCGTAAACTGTTTGATTAACCTTGTAAAGAGGCGAATAAACTTTTTTAATCTCAATCAAAACGATTTTATTGTTCGGAAAATCTGGATTTGGTCCAGGGTCTGTGCGCGATAAAATCCTTCTTGTTCCAGTTGGATTCAAAGGTGATGGAGGGAAATCTTCCGCTTTAAATTTTGGGCTACCTGGATTTTTACTGTCGCCATCATTGTCAATACCATCAAATGGATTCCCGGGCGTTTCAAGAAAACCATAACCGAGATAACCAACATTTCCAATCCACTTCGGATTTGAACTTCTATCAATGTAATTGTCCGCATCCCAGGAATATGTCAAGTCCTCAGCAGCATCAAAGAATGATAAATCATCTCTCCATTCAGTATTTCCACTTGAACCTCCACCGGCTCCCACCCAGGTTCCAACCAAAAATCCGAAAACAGTTTTTCTATAGTCGGTTGTCCCCTCGTTTGTGATGTCATAAATCCAAAAGATCCCATCTTCAGCAAGGACATTTGACCATTGCATACCTCTAACTTTCACAACGAGTCCGTGTCCCATGCGTGTTGAATCAGTAGAATCAGGTCTGAAGCCATACCTTCTATTGTATTTTTCATCATTGTTATCATCCATAACAAAATAACTTTCCTGATCTGCGTTTGTAATTCCCATTCCGAAATATCCATTCCAAAATGGCTTTCCAGTTGCGGTATCAATCCAATCAGGGTGATCAGGCCAAAACGGTGGCCATGTCTCTGGAAGGTGGCTCATTGCAACTCCTTTGCCAGGGGCTTGAAGCGTTGGGTTCGCATAACCTGGGACTGGCTCAAATCCCCAAAACATTCCACCACTGCCAGTCTCACCACCAGAGGCACCACCTGGTCTATCAACAGGACAAATCACAACAGAATGAACAGTATCAACGACCATCTCACCACGGACTGAATCATATCTTGGAAAGTAAAGCTCAAGCCCAACAAGAATGCTAACATCACCTGCATATCCATTATCATCATACTTCCAAGCAAGTGGCGGTCCCTGATTTGACGGCTGTGCTATAACGCCCCAATTCCCAAAGACAGTTTTAACCAAATTCCCGTTATGTATTCCAACCTTTCTAAATGTCCTATCACCCCGCAATTTTTGAGAAAATGAGAGATCAAATAAAAAGACTAAAAACAGAAACGAAAGAAAAATAATTCTTGCAATTTTCCACATAGGTAAAATCCCAAAATTTGTTTCACTGACCAAAATAAATTGTCAAGCCCAACTCAATTCTTCTAGGCTCAGAATAAAATGTCGGATTTGTAAACCACTCACCAAGTGGATTAACAAGCTGAACTGGCTGTTGTTTTAATGCACTCAAATAATCAAGCGTGAAATCAGGTCTTCCCGTATCGTTGTAAACTCCAAAAGCATTTTTTATGTCAAAGAGATTGTAGACCCTTGCAAAAAGTGAAAATGTTGTGAAACCAAACTTTATATCTTTATATATGCGAAGGTCAACATTAAATGTTGATGGCTTTTTCTCCGAGTTTATGAGCAAAGTTCCGATGTTTTTTGATTGCCTCGGTGTGTAAGGAGTACCACTCCCATACTGCGCAATTAAACTCAAACCCCAATTATTGGGGACTGAATAAGACAGCGTTAAATTCAAAGTATGCCTTTGGTCCCAATCAAGAGGGATAATTTTAACCTCAGGCCATTGACCGCCCAATCTTAAATTTCTCGTCTGCGCGGGGTCAGAAGCATTTCCCTTTGCAACTTGAAAAGTATAATCAATCGTCAAAGCCCAATTGTTTGAAAACCTCTTGTCCAACGAAAAAACGATCCCCCTGATGAAGCCAAAATCAGTGTTTTGGTATTGGTTATACCAAGCTGAACCACCAAATATGAAAATTTCATCAGCTCTTGTCCCCGTTAAATTTCTCACATCTCTAAAATAACCCGTAAGTTCTATAGCAATGTCGTTCGTGATCGCTTGTTGAACGCCAATTTCACCGCTAACAGTTTGCTCGGGTTTTAAGTCCGCATTACCGACAAGTCCGATATTCCCAGTCCCAGAGCCAAGCTTAAATTCAGGATTTGTATAAAGATACTCAAACGGCGGTATCTGGAAAAAGTGACCGTATGAGAAGTGAATAACTCCACGATCAGTTATTGGAAAAGCAACACCTATCCTCGGGCTAAATTGCCATTTCGGCTTGGCACGAATATACCAGTATTTCCTTCTGTCTTCAACTGTTTTTGGAATATCACCCTCATCGCCATAAATCCCGTTCCCGTTTGTGTCAAAATATCTATTCTGTGGTTTCAACGGCTGGTAGATGTTCGGATCAGATGGGTCAGCAAGAATATGCCAATCTGGGTCAAACCAATCAAATCTAACACCAACATTTAAAATTATCTCGTTGAACTCCATCTTGTCCTGAATGTAAGCTGAAAATTCTTTTGGATGATTTCTGAAAAGCGTCCGCGATGGTTCGGATACATCAGGAATTCTTGTCCTAACATAAGGATTTAAGTCAAATATCGGGTCCCTTGCTCTATCTTCATCGGAAAGGTCAAGCCAAAACCCATGGAAATAAATTGCGTGATATCTAAATTCAACCCCTGTCTTCACCTGATGAACCCTTGTCACTTGCGAAGTCAAATCAATTTTTCCAACATATGTCCCAGTGTTGCGATAAAAATGGTCCATCTTCATCCCCCCAGCAATAAAACTATACGGACCTGGTTGAAGCAAAAGCTTCGGGTGAACATACCTTGGATCAAATGGGTCTTTAAAAACATAATGACGATAATCCCTGAAAAAGTATGAGAAACTCGCCTGATAAAATGTTGACTTACTCAATGTGTGATTAATTGAGATGATGTTTGTGATCCCCTTGTTGAAACGATTTAAATCGCCATCTGGATTATACTTAAATGCGAAATCAAAATTGCGATATTTCATAAACTCATACATGTAGTTATATGAAAGTTTAAAAGTCGGTGAGACCTGAAAAGTCAATTTCCCTTGAAGAAAAACTTTCCTGTTCCAATTCATCGGGACGAAAGCACTGTCTCCAAAACCTTGTTCAGGGTTTAAGCTTATTATCCACTTGTTCGGGTCGGGGTCACGATTGTCAACTATATTTTCGGGTCTAAATTTTCTCACACCGTAAAGCCATCCACCGAAATAAACCCATCTTCCGTTCAAGTAAAAGAAAATTCTATTTTTGACGATTGGTCCGCTCAAATTACCTTCAAAATTTCTGATTGAAAGCGGATTAAATCTTTTCAGCCCAGTGAAAATGTCGGCGTGTGTCGTTGCATGCCCACCGAAATATGTTGTAAAACTGCCGTTAAAGCTGTTGCCCCCGTCCTTTGTTGCTATGTTAATTATCCCAGACATCGCCTGCCCATACTCGGCGTTAAAAGCACCGCTTATAAGTTGAAGCTCTTGAATTGATTTTCTATCAACCGATATAACCGCACTTCTATCATAGACATCCGTCACTGGAACGCCATCAATCCAATATGCGATCTCACCACTTCTCCCACCACGAACATGTCCTGCAACAACGCCAGCTTGAATCTGCACAACTTCCTGAAACTCAGTTATCGGCAACGCCTGAATAAGCTCGCTCCCAATTATCGCAGTTGAAGCCGTTAAGTCCTTCTGAACAAGCGGTCTTTCAGCAACTACTACAACCTCTTGCCCTATTTCAATCACCGTCGGTTCAAGTTGAAAATCAACCCTTGTCGTAAGGTCAATTGAAACGCGAACATTTTCCTTTACAACGGTTTTATAACCGATAGCCGATGCCTTAACTTTATAAACCCCGGGCGGAACATTTATGATTGTATAATTCCCATCAAAGTCGGTTGCTGCCCCAAGGTATGTCCCTTCAATGATGACATTAACCCCAACGATTGGTTCACCCGTTTGTGCATCTGTGACCTTCCCCGCTATCTTACCCGTGTTTCCTGAAATCGCGAGGATTGGAATTAAAGTCAACAGTAAAACCTTTTTAAAATCCATTGATGACCTCTCCTTAAGTTTAAGGACAAGTTTTTCTTATGACAAGTTCAGGCGTAAATTTTATATGCATTGGTTTCCTAACCCTGTCATTCATCCTCTCAAATAATTTTTCAACAGCGACTTTCCCCATTTCATACATCGGTTGTCTCACTGTTGTCAAACCGAAATCCTTCGCAAGCTCAATATCATCAAATCCAATCACGGCGACATCGTCTGGGACTTTTATCCCGTTTTCGTTCAACGCTTCAATCACGCCAATTGCTTGAATATCGCTTGAAACGAATATAGCTGTCGGTATTCCTTTTTTCCTGTTCAAAAGTTCCATACATGAATTATACCCCGCTTCACGTGTAAATCCATCAAGCTGTGTTTCTTTCGCTTCAACGAAAAATTCCTCGTAAAAATTTTTCCCATAATCAGATAAAGCCTTTTTAAACCCCTCAAACCTTTGTTTAGCAGGGACACTTTCAAGTCGCGCTACAATAATTCCGATTTTTTCGTGCCCAATTTCAATTAAATGCTTCGTCGCAAGATAAGCCCCTTGGAAATTATCAACGCTTATTGAATCAAACTTCGGATGATATGTGTCGACTAAAACGATTGGGATAGTTCGCTGATTGAAATATCCGACATATGATTCCGGAAATCTCATTGAAAAGAAGAGAACACCATCAACCTTTCCGCGATAAGTGCTCTTTTGAAGATAATACTCAACTTGATTTGAAGGGTCATTTACTCCATAAAGGACAAGGTCAAAGCCAAGTTCAGTGATTTTATCTTGAACACCGCGCAGAACTTCAATAAAGAAGTAGCTTGTGAAGAATGGGATGACAGCCGAAATTGCATATGCTTTTTGTTTTGCTAACCTTTGCGCATATGTATGAGGTTGGTAATTTAGTCGGCGGGCTACTTCAAGGACTCTCTTTCTTGTCTTTTCGGAGACATGTGGATTCCCATTTAAAACCCTTGATACCGTCCCGATGCCAACTTTCGCCTCACGAGCTATGTCGTAAATAGTTATCCCATAGAAAACAAAATTATTTTGGAAGTGCTTCCATAAGATAATAAAATTTTTCATTCTTGTCAAGTGAAAACAAACCGCGGATGGCAAATTCATCTCAGTTTGACCTTTGCTTTATTTCCCGCTTGAATCAATTTGGCAATTGTTTTATATTAAAAACAAAAAACCTAAATGAGAAAAATACTACTTCTTTTCCCCTTATCAATTCTAATCTACAGCTGTGCCCCGAAACCATACTATGTTAAGCCAACCGAATGGAAAACCCCTGAGTCAATAGATTCAGTGATAAAATCTTACTCAAAAGATTTAACTGGCTGGAAATTTTTCATTGACCCCGGACATGGCGGTCAAGATAGAAGAAACATTGGGATAAAGAAAAGGGTCGTTGAGGCAGATGTAAATCTAAAAGTTGCGCTTTACCTTCGCGATTTCCTCACTCGCGCCGGTGCGATTGTCTTCATGTCAAGGGAAAAAGATACAACAGTTTCACTTCAAGACAGAGTTAGAATGGCAACTGAAAGTGGTGCTGATATATTTATTTCAATTCATCACAACGCTCAACCTGGCGACCCAAACACTTATTACGCTTCAACATGGTATCACGCTATTGAAGGCGATCCGAGATTTCATCCCTGTAATAGAGATATTGCAAGATATATCCAAAGAGACCTCGCTTTCGCCCTCAGAATATCAGGTTCACTTGCAAGTTTTGATGGGACAATGTCCGACTACATAGTTTATCCTAAACAAGGTTTTTATGTTCTCAGAAATGCAACCATGCCAGCTGTCCTTGTTGAATGCACATTCTTTACAAATGAATATGAAGAAAGAAGGTTAAGCATTGATGAGTTTAACAAAATTGAAGCTTGGGGAATCTTTAAAGGTCTTGCAAAGTATATAATGGCTGGGATACCGAAAATTGAAATTTTATCAGACACGATTTTAACAACAACCAAACCAACCCTAATTTTAAAAGTCACCGATAAATCGGGCATTGATAAGCAAAGCATAACGATAAAGGTTGATTCGGTGATGATTCCAAAAGATTTCATAACCGCAGTTGAAAATAAAAATTTCGCTCTCATCCTCTTCACCCCTAATTTCAATTTGACTTATGGAGAACATACAATTGATGTCATTGTAAGAAATAAAAATGGTAATCATTCATTTCCCTTCAAGAGAAAAATTTACATCACAAACAAAAAATTGACACAGCCATGATGAACTACATATGGCTTGCCCTAATTGCAATTGGAATCTTAACAGCTATCGGGACCGACATTTATGAAATATCAGTCAACAAGTATAGAAACGGCGTGGAGTTTCAAGCCGTTGTCGAACTTGAAGATGAGTTTAAATTTGACACGCAGTTGAAAGGAAATTTAAATGTTGATGGGGAATACTTTAAAAACTTTTACTCGCTTAAAAATTTTAACTCCAAATCAATTGGAAATGAAGTTTTGGTCAATATCAATCAAGATGGGAAAGGTGTTGCAATAGTTAAAATTACCGAAACAACGCCCGAATTTTGGAAGTTGATGGCGAAAGGGAAAGGGGTCAACACAGATAAACTTATGGCAAATATTTTAAATTTTGAGAAACTTGAAAATGGGAAATACAAAGTTTCGCTTGTGTTTGAGAAAATTTCGTTCGTCAAAATGAAGCAGATTTTAAACGCTGTGATTGAATACTCTGACATCGCTGTAAAAATTGCGATCGGTTTGATCGGTGTAATGGCTTTGTGGCTTGGGATTATGAAGATAGGGGAATTAGCTGGGCTAATAAGTTTGCTTGCCAAGATAGTGAAACCGCTGACACGGCGTATTTTCCCCGATATTCCACCCGAGCACCCAGCGATAGGTGCAATTATAATGAACATCTCCGCAAATATGCTTGGGCTTGGCAACGCAGCAACACCCCTGGGCTTAAAAGCAATGGAAGAGCTCCAAAAGTTGAATCCGAAAAAAGACACAGCAAGCGATTCAATGATAACTTTCCTAGTGATAAATACAAGCGGTATGACTTTAATCCCGGCTACAGCGATTGCTGTAAGAGCTGCGCTTGGTTCAGGTGACCCTGCTGCGATAATAAGCACAACAATAGTCGGTGGTTTCGCAGCAACAATTGCCGGAATTACATCGGCTAAAATTTTACAACGGCTAAAAATTTTTAGAAAAGAGCTTGAAGAAAATGAAAATCAAAAGGAGGCGCAAGGATGAGCTTCAAAGAGATAATGAACATAATCTCTGTAATTGCAATACCATTTGTAATTTTTTTCTTTCTGTTATACGGCTTTGCAAAAAAGATCAAGGTTTATGAGTCATTCGTTGAAGGCGCTAAGGAGGGTTTCAATGTCGCCGTGAGAATAATTCCATATCTTGTTGCGATGCTTGTTGCAATTGGAATCTTCAGAGCAAGCGGTGCTATGGATGTTTTCGTAGCGATTTTAAGCCCACTTACAAATTTAATCGGATTTCCAGCCGAAGCCCTGCCAATGGCATTGATGCGACCCCTTTCAGGAAGTGGTTCACTTGGAATAATGACAGAGATAATGAAAACTTACGGACCCGATTCCTTCCTTGGGCTTCTTGTCTCTACAATGTATGGAAGCACAGAGACGACATTTTATGTTCTCGCTGTTTATTTTGGGTCGGTGAATATAAGAAGGACAAGACACGCCGTCCTTGCAGGTGTGATTTCGGACATAACGGGCTTGATTACTGCATTTTTTATTTGTAAATTAGTTTTCGGATGAAAAAAACTTAAATAAAAAAAGAGGTAAAAAATGAAACGGCTAATTATTTTCGTCCTTTTATTATCAATTTTAAACCCCGTGCTTTCGCAACGCAGAGTTCAAAGGGACACACAGCCAATAAGACCTCAAACAAGTGGAGAAATCGCCGGAGGGCTTGGCTTATCTTGGTTTGATGGTAAACCATATTATCTGTTAAATATCTCCCCGGAACTTGCCTTCGGAAAATTTGGAATCGGATTTGATGTAAACCTTAGGATTGGGGTTAACGATGGGAAAATAAGAAGCGAAGATTGGAATGAATTTTATGATTTTTTAAGGGCGATAAGATATGTCAGATACGGCTTAAAAGGTGACCCGTTTTATGCTCGCATCGGAGCACTTGACTATGCTCGGCTTGGGCACGGAACGATAATTTACTACTACAAAAACAATGCAAGCTACGATGATAGGAAGGTCGGGCTTGAATTTGATGTTGACTTCGGAAAATTTGGATTTGAATCCGTAACAAGCGACTTAAGAAGAGTTGGTGTTTTCGGGGTGCGTGGATACGTCAGACCTTTAAAGCTTACACCCGCTGGCGAAATCCCAGTTATTGGAAACCTTGAACTTGGAGCAACATACGCAACCGATTTTGATAAAGATGCACTCGCACGCTATGACTCAATACAAAGAAAAATAGTCAGAGATGGCAAAAAACCAGACATAATTGGATTTGATATTGGACTTCCAATAATTAGAACAAAAATTTTTGGATGGGACCTTTACTTTGATTATGTCAAGTTCTTGAACTACGGCAGTGGCATCGCTTATGGAACGATTTTTGATTTTAAAGGTCTTGGCATCTTAAACATTAACGCCAAAATTGAGAGAAGAAATTTCGGCGACCAATTCCTGCCAAGCTACTTTAACTATTTCTATGAAATTGAAAGGTTCAACCTTCGTGACACCGTTAACGCAACGAGCAAACTTATAGCGTTGCAAAACGCTAAAAAAACAGCCGGAACTTACGGCGAGTTGATTTTCACAATTCTCGGGCAATTACAAGTCGTTGGAAGTTATCAACAGCTTGACGCAACTCCAGAAAGCGGAACTTTACATTTTGACCTCAAAATACCTCAAGTTTTACCGACAATTGTCATTGATGCAGGATATGATAAGGTAAACATTAAAGATCTGAGAGATGCTTTTAAACTTGATGAGCGTTCGCTTCTGTATGCACAAGTTGGATATAAGCCAGTAAAATATATAATCGTGAGCATGTTTTATCAATGGACTTTTAAGCCAGTGAGAACGGACAACGGGACTAAGTATGAAGTTCAAAAGAGAGTTGAGCCGAGAGTTTCATTTGTTTTTCCGTTCGGGACAAAATAAAATTTCGGGGCGTCAATATGACGCCCCTGTTTCAGCATAAAGGTCATCAAAAGCTACAACATGGTCACCGGAGTTTAAAATTGTTAAAATCAGCGTTGTTTCCGCTGCCATCCCAGAGGAGAAGGCAAGTGCAAATTTTGCAACTTTTTTGTCAATGACAATATCAAGTGGAAGGATAATTTTCCCATCCCTAACTTTCGCCTCTACATAAGACATTTCAAGATTTTTCCCCCTATAATCAACCCTTGAGATGACCTTAGGTTGAGCCTCTATGATCGGGTTTTTATAAGATGGGATAGACTTGGCAAGCATAACGATCGTAAATATAGCAATTGATGCCAGAATTATAATTGAATAAATTTTGTTTGCTCCTCGGTTTTTTCGTTCATTTAAAATTTTTTCCCTTTTGCTTCGCAAAACTTTGAGCTCAAAACCACAATTTACACAGAAATTCGCCTCAGAATTAACTTTATTCCCACAACTTGGACAGAAATTCAAAGACATTGTTTCCCTCCATTTTTATTTTAATTCAAGTTTGCGTCCGTATTTACACCAAAGTTTTGATTAACCGCAATTATAACATCGTCAACATCTTCACCGGCTATCAACCTTTCAGTGATGAAATTCTTTTGCCCAAAGGTTGCAAAAAATATCGCTAAACCCTCAATAAAACCAAGCCCAACACCAAGAGCTATGGGATGAACTCTTTGATAAGTCATCTTATCCTCCTTTTAATTTGTTTCGTTCTATCATTAACGACTAAATCAAGAGAAATCAACCGTGTGCAAGAATGCCACCGTAAAACCCAGCGATCAGAACCAGAATTAAAGCAATTACACCTATAACCCAGGAAATTTTTTTCAATTTCTTAACACTTAAGAACAAAAACCACACCCATATTGAAATCACCGTTGCTATCCCAAGATTCCTATGCGTTTCAACCACCCATTCTTTTGATGTATTTTCAAATGCGGACCCCTGCGAAACACCTGTCAAATATGCTAAAATGCCAAACAATCCCGCAAGAAAAACAAGAACACTAACTAAGTCTAAAATCTCACGCCGTTTAAACCCCAGAAGAGTAAATATAAACCCTGCAACGACAAAAGCTATCGGGAAATGAATAATCTTGTTATGAATATGCTCAAATAATGTTATTTTCAAGTCAATTCTGTATGGCTCAATCTGCGCAACACTGCTATCACTTTGAAGCACTTTTACAGAATCCTTTTTCCCATGTCTTTCTTTCCCGTGCGAAAAAACCAAGGCAAATGATAAAGCGAGCAGAAAAAGCAACAAAGTGAGGTATCTAAACTTATTCATCGGATCCTCCTCTCTTTCTTGAATGTATCTCTCGGGCTCTTTTTCAAATTCTTCCTTACAGTAAAGAGAACAAAAATAGTATGTCTTCCCTTTATACCTAACCTTAAAAACGGCTTCACTTTCATTTACCTCCATTCCGCAAACGGGGTCTCTAAGCATTTTAAATCTCCCTTTTACTTTTTAAAAAACAGCACCCCTGGGGAAAACAATTAGGGATGCAAGAAAAGCATCAATGCATATGTTCCTTCTTCTCCATCCCTTCCTTTTCCCTTCCCTGCATCATCTTTTTCATCATCCTCATCATGTTTTTACCGCCCATCATCATCTCACACATATTTTCAGCCATTGCAGTGTCCTTCTCAGCATAAGACATGAGGCGATCCATCATCATATCTCTTGCGTGTTTGTCAGCTATAGCCTTATCCAGAAGTTTTATCATAAGTCCGTGATTACCCACGATGTAATTTAAAATTTCATCAATGGTTTTTGCATCCTTAAAAATTTCCTCTGCCCTTTTCTGCTGTTGTGCAAAGGTTAAACCAACCGCAAGAATCATACCGATAAGAAGCGAAAGAAAAATTTTGTCTTTCATGTTAATTTGTCTTTTTGTTTTTTAATTTCAATTCGCACCGCAGAACCCACACTGATGTTAGAATCGCATTCTCATTCCCGCTCCATTTGCTCAGTTTTAATCTCTTTTCTCAAGCTCCAGCTTCTCCAAATAAGATAAATCGCTGGATAAACAATTAGCTCAAGTATAAAACTTGTGACAACCCCACCAACCATTGGTGCAGCAATTCTTTTCATCACATCGGCACCTGTCCCGTGACTCCACATTATAGGCAAAAGCCCAGCAATTATCGTAAAAACAGTCATCGCCTTTGGTCTCACTCTTTTTACAGCACCATGATAAATTGCCTCTTTTAAGTCATCAATTGTCCTCAATAACCCCTTTCTCTTCCACTCCTCATAAGCAAGGTCAAGATAAAGAAGCATTACGACACCGGTTTCAGCATCAAGCCCAGCAAGAGCTATTATTCCCACCCATACAGCAACACTCATATTATAACCAAGTATGTAGAGAAGCCATATAGCTCCGACAAGCGAAAACGGCACAGCGAGAAAAACTATGAGCACCTTTGTAACTGATTTCGTGTTGAGATAAATTATGACGAAAATTAAAAGCAATGTTGCCGGGATTATATAGTAAAGTTTCTGTTTCGCTCTCTCCATATATTCAAACTGACCACTCCAGCTGATCGTGTATCCGGGCGGAAGTTTGACATTTTCCTTTACCGCCTGTTGTGCCATTCTCACATAAGTCCCGACATCGTAATCCCTAAAATCAACATAGATCCAAACATTTGGTCTCGTGTCCTCGCTTCTGATTACCATTGGACCTTTTTTAATTTCAATATCTGCAAGTTGAGTTAAAGGAACTTGCGCCCCTGTTGGAGTTGGAACGAGAATTCGTTTCAAATTCTCAATATTATCCCTTAACTCTCTCGGATACCTTATACTAACAGGATAACGTTCAAGCCCTTCAACAGTTGTAGTAATTTCCATCCCACCAATTGCAGTCATAATAACATCTTGAACATCTCCAACAGTTAAACCATATCTTGCCGCCTCCTCTCTTTTGATTTTAAAGTCAACATAATTCCCACCAAGTATCCTTTCTGAATAAGCTGAAACCGTTCCAGGAACTTTTCTTATCACCGCTTCAATTTCTTTCCCTATCTCTTCAAGTGTTTTCAGATCTGGACCGGCAACCTTTATTCCTACCGGTGTTCTTATCCCAGTTGAAAGCATATCAATTCTAGTTTTTATAGGCATAGTCCAGGCATTTGACAAACCCGGGATTTGAAGTGCTTTATCCATCTCTTTTACAAGTTTTTCAGGTGTCATCCCCGGTCGCCATTCTTTTTCTGGCTTCAACATTATTGTTGTCTCAATCATATCAAGACCAGCCGGGTCGGTTGCTGTCTCAGCCCTCCCAATTTTACCGAAGACATGATGAACCTCAGGAAATTGCTTTATAATTTTATCCGTCTGCTGTAAAATTTCTCTCGCCTTCGTGATTGAAATACCAGGCAAAGTCGTCGGCATATAAAGAAGATCGCCTTCCCATAACGGGGGCATAAATTCCGAACCAATTTTTGAATAAGGAATATAAGTCAACGCAAGAATTAACACTGTCGCCACTATAACAAGCCACTTGAACCTCAAAGCAAAATGTAAAACGGGATGATAAATCTTCATCAAAAATCTATTTATGGGATTTCTCTCCTCAGGTGGAATCTTCCCCCTGATGAGATATCCCATCAGAATTGGGACAATCGTGATTGATAAAATTGCAGCTGCAGCCATTGAATATGTCTTTGTATAAGCAAGTGGCTTGAACAATCGCCCCTCCTGTGCTTCAAGTGCAAAGACCGGAAGGAATGAAACTGTGATAACGAGCAGAGAGTAAAAAAGCGATGGACCAACTTCCTTTGAAGCGTCAAGTATTATCTTCCAGTGGTCTTTCTTGCCAGAATCACGCTCAAGATGTTTGTGCGCATTTTCAATCATAATTATCGCAGCATCAACCATAGTGCCAATTGCAACTGCGATACCGCCAAGCGACATTATGTTAGCATTTATCCCCTGAATTTTCATTATGATAAAGGAAATCAAAATCGCCGTCGGAAGCGTGAAAATAGCTACAAATCCACTTGTAAAATGAAATAAGAACAAAAAACAAACAAGGGCAACAATGAGTGACTCCTCAATCAGTTTCTCTCTTAAAGTTGCAATTGACCTTTTAATCAGCTCAGACCTATCATAAACGGTTATGATTTTAACATCATCAGGCAATCCTGATTTCAACTCTTCAAGTTTTCTCTTCACCCCTTCAATAACTTTTAAAGCATTTTCACCATGCCTCATCACTATTATTCCACCTACAACTTCACCCTCACCGTTAAGCTCTGCAATTCCCCGCCTCATCATCGGTTCAATAGAAATCGTAGCTATATCACCAAGATAAATCGGCGTCCCGGCACCAAAAATTCTATTCCGTGAAACTATCTCATTTGAAGAAAGCATTTCCGAACCCATATTTGCGCTTCCCATACCAATTCCAGACATCTCAGCCATAGGAGCTTGTGTCATAACCTTTGCCATTTTCTCAGAAGATGTACTTACCCCAACTGGGATTTTCTTTATGTCTTCAATTGTCTTTATGTATCCAAGCCCGCGAATCATATACTCCATCTCACCCATCTCTATTACCTCACCACCGACATCATTATTACTTCGCTTAATCGCCATCACCACCTGACTTAGCGGTATGTTGTAAGCAAGGAGCTTATTCGGATCAATTGTTATCCTGTAATTTTTCACATATCCACCGATGCTTGCAACCTCACTCACGCCTTCAACGCTTGTGAGTGCATACCTGAGATACCAATCCTGAATTGAACGAAGCTCGCTTAAATCCCTTTTATCCGATACAAGAGCATACATATAAACCCATCCAACACCAGTTGCATCTGGACCAAGCGCTGGAACAACTCCCTTAGGTAGTTTATTCATTGCATAGTTTAAATACTCAAGCACACGACTTCTCGCCCAATAAAGGTCTGTCCCATCCTCAAAAATCACATAGACAAGCGAAAAACCAAAAAATGAATACCCACGCACAACCTTTGACTTCGGAACGGAAACCATTGCAGTCGTAAGCGGGTATGTAATCTGTTGTTCAACAATCTCAGGCGATTGCCCCGGATACTGAGTGTAAATTATCACCTGAACATCACTTAAATCAGGAATCGCATCTATCGGAATTGTCTGAATTGAGTAAATCCCCGCAAGTATTGCGAAGATGACGGTTATCACGACGATAAACTTATTGTTTACTGACCACTCAATTATTCTTTGAAGCATTTGAACTAAAACTTTTATTTTTGTTTAAGATATTTCTCTGGATTTGCCTTGAACTTCTCCATATCAGACTTCATGCAGAAGTAATACTTTTTGCCCTTATAAACGAAAGAAAGTTCCTCATCCGGCTCAACTTCCATCCCGCAAACAGGGTCAATAACTTCTCCAACAGTTTCTTGTTTTACTTTACTATCTTTTTCCATATGATTTTCATGCTCCATATTATGATCCTTATGCTCCTCCGTTTTTCCATCCGGTTTGCCCTCCTCTGGGAGCATTGAGCTACCATGTTGATGTGTCAATTGAGCGAGTGCGGACTTAAGATTGCTTTCGGAGTCAATGAGGAAATGAGATGATATCACTATGTTCTCATTTTCACGAAGACCATCAAGGACTTGATAATAACCATCAGCAAGGACACCAAGCTTTACCTCAACTGATTTAAACCTTCCTCCTCCAAGCGCCACGACAACAATATCACGGGTCCCTGTCCTTATAACCGACTGCTCCGGGACAACAAGAGCATCAATTGCAACCTTTGATTTTATGTTAACATTTACATACATATCTGGTTTCAGAAGATAACCCGGGTTTTCAAATTCAAGTCGCACCTTCACAGTTTTCGTCTCCGGCTGAAGGAACGGATAAACATATACTACCTTGCCCATCAAAATTTTCCCCGGGATATAAGAAATCTCAACCTCTGCATCTTCCCCAACTTTGACCCAAGGCAACTCATATTGATAAATATCAGCATAAATCCACACGCTTGATAAATCAGCAATTTTCATCAAGTTCATACCTGGCGAAATTTTCATCCCAAGAAAGATATTTTTCTCAACAACTACACCGTCAACAGGGGAATAGAGCGTCAATGTCTTACGAATCTGCTTCGTTTTTTCAAGTTCTGTTATTTGTTCCTCAGTTATATCCCAGTAAAGAAGTCGCTTCTTTGCACTTTCAACAAGTTGATTCGCACCTTCAATTATATTCGGGTCATTGCTCTTTGAGACACTTTGCTTGTAATTTATCGCTTGGAGATATTCCTCTTGCGCAGTTACAAGCTCTGGGCTGTAAATTTCAAACAATGGCTCACCCTTTCTGACAAACTTGCCAGTATAATCAACATAGAGCTTTTCAATCCAACCGGAAACCTTCGTCGTGAGCATAGCAATTTTCCTTTCATTATAATCAACTCTGCCTATCGTTCTTATCGTCTTTGTAAGCTTCATCCTCTTAACTGGCTCAATTTTAACACCTATATTTTGAACCACAGCCGGGTCAATCCTCACTACCCCCTCCTCTACTTCCTCCTCTCCCTCGTAAACCGGGACAAGGTCCATACCACAATCCGGTGCTTTCCCCGGCTTATCACTCGTTATCCAAGGATGCATCGGGTCTTTATAGTAAAGAATTTTTTTCTCCGATTTTAAAATTGCTGTTTTTGATTGCCCTTCTTCTCTACCTGGAAATTTTTTCCCAATCAAGTAACCACCAATTGATGAAATAAATGCGATGAAAATAACTGTTAACATCAACTTAAACTTCATTTTGAAATTTCCATTTTGTTTTAAAAAATCCTTTTCCCAATCAGCTTTTCAATTTCAGCAAGTTTGCCGTGATATTCGGAGAAAACTTCCTCATACTGAATTTGATATTTGTAAAGGGACATGAAATTATCAACAAGCGTCATAAAGTCAATTTTTCCAACTTGATAACCGACAAGCCCAATGTTTAAATTTTGTGTCGCCTGCGGTATTAGACCATTCTTGTAAAGGTCAATTAGCTTTGCTTTCTCCTCAATTTCATTGAGCGCTTCTTGGATCATCCTTGATATCTCGTTTCTAACGGATAAAAGCTTCGCCTCAGATTGCATTATAGCTATCGCTGTCTCCTCAACCTTTAAATTTTGCTTCCTCCAGAAAAAGACAGGTAAATTTAACCCTATTGAAAAACTTAACATATCAAGCGCCTTAACGCCTGTCGGCTCAATCGCAGAACGCTGACCATATGAAAATCTGATCTCAAAATCAGGTATCAACTCTTTCCTTGCAAACTCGTTCATAAACCTATCTTTCTCAACCATCTTCCTCATCGCAATCACCATAGGATTATTCTCAAATGCAATCCTTTCAATCTCATTATAGGCTAAGGAAAACTCAACCAATTTTAACTCTTCGGGAACATAAACCGAATCCATCGGCTTCCTGTAAAGTAAGGCATTGAACCTCGCTATAAGGTCTTTTCTCTTTCTTTCCATACGGATGAGTTCATCCGTCATCTTTGAAAGCTCAACTTGTGCTTTCAAAACATCCTGTTGAATCCCCTGCCCGGTTGCAAACCTCGTTGATGTTATCTTAACAAAGTCCCTAAGCAAATCTATTGACCTTTTCGTGATCTCAATTGCTCTTGTCATATAATAAATCTCAAAATAAAGCATTTTAATCTCAGCGATCATCTCAATTCGCTTCAACTCATAAACTTCCCTTGCTATCTCATAATCCTTCTGCGCCATCTTACTCATCAATGAATACTTCCCCGGATACATAAGCATTTGTTTTATCCCAATTTCTTTCATCGTCATCATATCCATCGCAAAGCTTAAATTCGTCGGCAAGTTTGCTACCCCAAGCATCAACATTGGGTCAGATGGTGTGCCAACCTGTTTAATCCTTCTCTCTAATGCATCAACTTGAAATTTGTAAGATTTCAATTCTGGGTTATTTTCAAGCGCCAGATTTATGTAATCGTCAAGCGTCTGCGAAAAGGCAAAGTATGAAAATATAAGGACCAAAACACCGATGGTTAAACGCATAATTATTTAGCGGAATTTGTTTTAAAGCAAAATAAAAATAAGTTAAAAAGAAAAAGCGGACATTTTTAAATGAGGAGGGAACAATTCATCAAAGGTATTTTTAACCCCAGCAGTGGTTTGAAGCTATAAAAGAGTGAAAAGTTGATAGGACGCTCAAACTTTGGAAGAAAATCGGAAGGGATAAAACTTGTGGAAATTACCTTGACTACTTCATCTTTTGAGATTGAAAATTCATTAACCTTTCCTTTCTCAAATGTTTTCGTCTCGCAACAAAGATTTTCAATGCTGTTAAAATAAACTCCCCCATCTAAACCCGCCTCACAATAACATGTCATTTGGAGGTCTTCCATATCAAATATCTTGCAATCCTTTAAAATAACGGAGTAAGGAATCGTCCCAAGCAGAAAAACAAGTAGCACAACTATGTTGATAAACCTTTTCACTTTCGCCTTAATCTTTGAATTTTCTCACAAGAATATAACAAAAAAATTGAGAATATAAGTTCCATTTCAATAAAACTCGCCCTCGGCGGGGAATTTTCCACTTTTGACATCTGCGATATAATTTTCAAACGCACTTTTTATAACTTTTGCAAGTTCAGCATATCTTCGCACAAATTTCGGCTTAAACTCCTCAAAAAGTCCAAGCATATCATAAACCACCAGAACTTGTCCATCGCAATGCGGACCAGCTCCGATCCCAATGGTTGGGATTTTGACGGACTCTGTCACCCTTTTCGCCAGTTCAGCTGGTATTTTTTCAAGCACGATTGCAAAAGCACCAGCTTTCTCAAGTTCAATCGCATCATTTAAAATTTTTTTCGCCTCGCTCTCATCCACACCTCTAACATCATAACCACCAAACTTATGGATGCTCTGTGGTGTCAAGCCGAGATGACCCATAACAGGGATTCCAATTGATGTCAATTTGCTCACAACTTCAATTATTTCACTTCCCCCCTCAAGCTTCACGCCTTCTGCACATGTCTCTTTCAAAACTCTACCGCAATTTTTCACCGCCTCCTCAATGCTAACTTGATAAGAAAGAAATGGCATATCAACGATGACCATTGCTCTTTTAACCCCCCTACAAACCGCCTTTGTGTGATAAATCATATCATCAAGCGTCACTGGCAATGTCGTCGCATGTCCTTGGAAGACATTCCCAAGTGAATCACCAACAAGTATGACATCAATCCCTGCCTCATCAAGTAACTTTGCGATCAAAAAATCATAAGCTGTCAGCATTGCTATTTTCTCACCCCGTTCCTTCATTTCAAGTAATTTCTTGGTCGTAACTTTCTTCATATGCTTAAAAAATCTTTTTTATCAAACTTTGCACCGAATCTCATTTCAAACCCGCTTCGCAACACATCCGCGACCTCATCAAAACTCACATCACGACCAAGTATCTCGTTAAGGCAAATCGTCTTATTTTCAATTTCGCCCTTAATCTCTTCAATTATTTCAACTTTATCTGTTTTTAAAAACTCCGGCAATTTCTTGTGAAAATCACCGATCAAAATTGAACCGTGTTGTAAAACGACATCACCGTATCTTCTCTGTGCACTTCCGACAAGCTTGCGACCTTTATATTTCACTTCATACTTTGAGGTTATAGCAAAGCACGGGATTGAGCGATAATCTTTATAGGATTTTACAAAGTCAGGCATTGAGATTTCAAGTTCAACTTCCACACCGAGGAGATTTAACCCCGAAACTATTGCTTCACTTATAAGGTTATAAATTTCAATCACGCTTTTCCCTTTTGAGTTCATCACAACGGAATATGTTAATTCCTCGGCGTGAAGTATCGCCCTCCCCCCAGTCGGTCTTCGGACTATGTCAAAGCCAAAACTTTTTATCTTTTCAATGTCAAAAATTTCAATGTTTTGATTATATCCGATTGAAATCGCATACGGCTTCCAACCGTAAACTCTTAACACAGGTGGAATCTCCCCCTTTGAAAATAAATCAACCAAAAACTCGTCAAATTTCATATTGAAATCTCCAGGCTTAAAGCCAGTGTTTAAAAAAAGCCACTTTTCAGTCATAAGGTCCTCTTATAATTCCACGCTGACTTGTCTCAATGAAATTAATGATGTTTTGAATCTCAGGTGTTGGTTCAAATTCATCTTTCAACTTCTTCAAAGCTTGTGAGACATTGAGATTTGATTGATAAATTACCCTATAAGCATTTTCAATCCTTTCAATTGTCTCCTTTGGGAAATTTCTCCTTTTCAATCCGACAATGTTAAGCCCTTCAAATCTCAACGGTTCTCTCGCAGCCATTATATAAGGTGGGACATCTTTGGGGACCCTCCATCCGCCTCCAACTATTGAATGTTGACCAATCCGAACGAATTGATGCACCGGGACAAGCCCACCGATTATAACATAATCTTCAACCGTTACATGACCTGCGAGGTTTACAGCATTAGCCATTATGACATTGTTCCCTATAACGCAATCGTGCGCCACATGGACATAAGCCATCAATAGGCAATTACTTCCTATAACTGTCTTTCCAGAGTGTGCTGTCCCTCTGTTAAGTGTGCAAAACTCACGAATAATTGTGTTGTCACCTATCTCAAGCGTTGTATCTTCACCCTTAAACTTCAAGTCCTGAGGTATTGAACCGACGGATGCACCATGAAAAATCTTGCAATTTTTCCCTATCCTCGTCCCGTTACCTATAAAAACATTTGAACCTATTTCCGTCCCATCCCCGATAATAACATCGTCTTCAATCACTGTGAAAGGACCAATTTTTACATTCTCCCCGATTTTTGCGTAAGGGCTTACAACCGCCCTCGGATCAATAAATGTGCTCATGAATCCTTTTCAATCGTTTGTTCATTTGATGTAAATTCTGGTTTTGTAACAATAGCAGCCATCATCTCAGCTTCTGCGACAAGCTTGCTGTCTACATAGGCACGACCATACATCGTGCAATACTTACTTCTTCTTTCAACCATCTCCACTTCATATATCAAGGTATCACCAGGGAAAACAGGTCGCCTAAACTTTGCATTTTTTATAGCCATGAAATAAACATATCTATTTTCCATTGATTCCTCTCCATTCAAAAGCAAAATTCCGCCCGTTTGAGCCATTCCTTCAATTATCAAAACACCAGGCATTATCGGATGCCCTGGGAAATGTCCTTGAAAGAAAAATTCATTCCCCGTGACATTTTTCACCCCGATTATCTTTTCACCCATCTTAAAGTCAACTATTTTATCAACGAAAAGAAAAGGATACCTATGTGGCAAAATTCTTTGAATTGCGTTTATGTCAAATACAATCCCTTCCTTTTTCTCAAATTGATACTTCTTTACAAGCTTCTTCTGGAGATAAAGTTTTCTTATCTTCCTCACAAATTCAATATTGCTTGCATGCCCGGGTCTTGCTGCAAGGATTTGAGCCCTCATCGGCGCCCCGACAAGAGCAAGGTCGCCAAGTAAATCAAGAAGCTTATGTCTTGCTGGCTCGTTCTTAAAGCGAAGTGGTTTGTTATTCAAAATACCATTGCTACCAAGAAAAACAACCTCATTTAAACCAAACTTCCTGCTCAATCTATCTATTTCCTCCCGCGACAATTCCCTGTCAACAATCACAATTGCATTATCAAGATTCCCACCGCGTATTAATCCCTGCTCGTAAAGCATTTCAACTTCGTGTAGGAAACAAAATGTCCTTGCCGGGGCAAACTCTGTGACAAATTCTTTCTCAAGCGAAAATAAACCGGTGTGTTGGCTTCCAAGCGCTGGATTTTTATAATCAATCATAATCGTTATCCTGAAATCATCCAATGGCAAAGCAGCGATGTCAACCCCTTTGCTTTCATCCGAATAAAGAATCGCTTGATCAATTATAAGATAATCTTTGGGCTCGTCTTGTTTTTCAATTCCAGCTTCAAGCAAAGCATCAACAAAAGGTTTCGCACTGCCATCACCAACAGGTGGCTCAATTGAATCAAGCTCAATCAATATATTATCAATTTGAAGCCCCGCTATAGCAGCAAGGACATGCTCAACGGTGTGGACTCTAACTTCACCTATTCCAAGCGTAGTCCCACGGCTGACATCAACTACATATTCAACAAGTGCTGGAATTTCAGGTGAACCGCCGAGATCAATTCTTTTAAACCTTATCCCAAAATTTGACGGTGCGGGTTTAAAAGTTATAGTGCACCTTTGTCCTGTGTGTAAACCAACCCCGGATAAAGAAACCGGCTTTTTTATCGTCTGTTGCTGAACTAACATCTTCAACCTCCCAAAACTAATTTTTCAATTTTAGTTTTTAATTCACGAAACTCCTTTATTAATTCCGGAAGCTGCCTTATCGCTCCCTCAATCCTTAAAGCAAGCGAATGTTCACGCGCTGGGTATCCGAAATAAACTTTTCCAGGTTCGGTTATTGATTTTGAAACACCTGATTGAGCTGCTATCGTCGTCCTGTCAGCAATCTCTATATGACCCACAATGCCAACTTGACCGGCAAGTACACAATTTTTTCCAATCCTTGTGCTACCAGCAATACCCGTCTGAGCAGCAATAACTGTATTCTCTCCTATTACGACATTGTGAGCTATCTGAATTAAATTGTCAAGTTTAGCACCTCGCTTTATAATCGTCTCTCCAAGCGTAGCACGATCAATTGAACAATTTGAACCAATTTCAACATCATCTTCAATCACGACTATACCAACCTGAGGGATTTTCTCATATGTCCCGTCAGGTCTGGGGGCAAATCCAAAACCATCACTTCCAATCACGGTTCCAGAGTGAATTATAACACGATTGCCAATTTTGCATTTATGATAAACCGTAACATTTGGATAGATCAAGACATCACCACCAATTTCAACATCATCACCGATGACGACCCCGTGCATTATAACTGAATTATCCCCGATTTTAACCCTTTCACCAATTACGACATTTGCACCTATACGAACATTTTTACCTAAAACAGCCGTTTTTGAAACCACCGCTGTTTGATGTATCCCAGGAGGAAGCAGTTCCAACGGCGGATTCAAAATTTTTAACACCTTCACAAATGCATAATACGGATCATCCACGAGGAGCAAAGATAAATCATCCCTTCTCCTTTGAAAATTTTTCGCAACTATAACCGCCGAAGCTTTCGTCGTCTCAAAAAACTTTTCATATTTGGGATTAGCTATGAAAGTAATATCACCTTTACTGGCATTTTGAATTTCTGAAACTTTATTAATTTCAACATCAGCGTCACCCACAATTTCACAGTTTAAATAACTTGCGATTTCCTTCAATTTCATCGCAATTGCAAAAGTTTATTTAGGACTTTCTGTGTAAGGTCATATTTTTCGTTTGCGTACAAAAGCAAAATCTCTCCACTTTTATCAAAAACGAAATCAAAACCCTCTTCAAGTGCGACTTCTTTTATTGCGTTGAAAATCTTACTCTGCACCGGTTTAATCAACTCATCTTGTTTCCGGTAAAGTTCACCATCCGGACCGAATTTTTGCATCTGAAACTCGGCTATTTTTCTGTCAAGCTCGGAAAGTTCCCTTTCCATTTGCGCTCTCGCTTCATCCGTCAATATAAGTTTTCTCCTCTCATACTCGTCATATTTTGATTTCCATTCGTCTTTCATCCTTTGGAGTTCATCTTGCCATTGTTGAACAAGTGCATCAATTTTCCTTTGCGCCTCCTGAGCCTCGGGAAGCTGTTTCATTATCGTTTCTGAATCAACATAACCCACCTTCACCTGTGAAAATAAAGGCAATGAAAGCACAAGAACAAATAACAGAAGAAATCTTTTCATTTAGATTTACTCCCTCTTGTTAATTTGTCAAGTACTTTGAAAGTTATATCAAACTGCTTATCAGCGTAAAGCAATATCACATCCCCCGCCTTGTCAAAAACGAAATTTAACTTCTCTTCCCTTGCAACTTCCTCAATGGCATCAATTATCTTATCCCTTAAGGGTTTAAGACGCTTTTCTCTTTCCTGTTCAAACTCACCTTGAGGTCCGAGCTTTTGATTCCTGTATTCAAAAATTTTCTGTTCAAGTTCCATTATTTCCCTCTGCATACTTTCCTTTGCTTGCGGATTCAACATCGCCTCTTTCTTCTGATACTCATCAAGTTTGCTCTGGTATGTCTTGACCATCTTGTCAAGTTCACTTTGATATTTCTGCAAAAGGTTATCAAGTTCCCTCTGTATTTTCTGCGCTTCTGGAAGTTGCTGGAGTATAACTCCGGAATCAACATAACCAATTCTTATCGTTGCTTGTTGAGCAAATACAGCGGAAGTGAAAAATAAAATTAATGCTAAGACGAAAAAGTTTTTCCTCATCATTTCTCCATAGTTTAGTTTTTGAATTAAAAACCTCTCCCAAATTGGAAATGAAAGTGCCACCCATCCGGCTTTCCATCTTTAGGAAATACATCATCAAAGCCATAACCGTAATCAAATCCAATCAATCCGATCGGCTGCATATGCAAACGAACACCAAAACCAATTGACCTTTTCAAATCAAATAGATTAACCTGTCTTGTCCTAGCCCAAGCGTTTCCCGCTTCAGCAAACAGAAGCAAGTAAATTGGCATTGGATTCATAGTGACACCAAATCTTAACTCAGTTGTGTATTTCATTAAAATTTTCCCCTCAGGCACACGACTTGGTGTTGTCCCAATTGACATATCTTCATATCCTCGCAAAGGTATAACAGCTATATAACCAAGTCCAGTCCCACCCATTGAAAACATCTCAATAGGCGGAATAAATGCACCACGATAAAAACCATCCACATAACCCCAATCAAATGAATTATACCAGACAAGCTTGCTCCAATTAAAAACCCTACTAAACCACTCCGAACTCAAATAAATTTTGAAATAATCAGTATTACCAGGAAGTATCGGACCACCTGAAATCTCAGTTGAGAGAGAAAAGTTTGAACCAATGGTCGGGAAAATTGGATTGTCTATGCTGTTTCTTGAGATAACTTGCGTAAAACTAAACTGACTCCACTTGCCCTCCCTATAATATCCACCTGTTCCACTAACATTATAAAGTTGAAATCTAAACATATAATCCACCCTGAAATAATCATCTGGCCATCTCAATCTTCTACCTAAATTTACCGACCCCCCTGTTTGTCTTAGGTCATAAGTAAAAGCATACCTTGTATCAACAATGTTAAATCCAATTGAAGTCGGTGTATCTTTAAACCAAGGTTCTCTAAAACCAAGGCTAAAGGTCCTGTAATCATATCTTCCAAAAACCCATTCAAAATTAAGCATTTGTCCATCCCCGCCACGCCATGGCTCAGAAATTGAAAAGTTATTGAAGGTAACACCTATACTTCCAAGTAAACCAAAAGCGCTATAACCGACTGATGCATTGAAAGTATCGCTTGACTTTTCCTCCACCTCATAAGTCAAATCAACCGTTGAATCGCTAACCATCTTATAATCCGGCTTCAATTTCTCCGGGTTAAAGTAATTCAAAACAGCAAGATTCCTTATGCTTCTTATGATGTCACTTCTACTGAAAAATTTACCAGGCACAGTGTAAAGTTCCCTTCTTATCACCCTATCCTTCGTTTTGGTATTCCCTTTTATCTCAACCCTTCTGATCCTAAATTGTTTTCCCTCATAAACATGGATTATGATATCAATCGTATCCTCACCAACTTTAACTTCTTCCGGCTGCATGTTCATCGTTAAATAACCATTATCAAGATAAAGTGATGCGACATCGGTTTGTTGATCGTTCCCATACAAATTTTTCTCAAACTTCTCACGGTTATAAATATCCCCAGGCTTGAAATCAAGTCGCTCAGTTAAAACCTTGTCATCAAAAACTGTATTCCCTTCCCAAGTTATATTTCTCACTTTGTATTGCGGTCCTTCGTGAAGCTTTATCGTTATATAAAGCCCCTCTTTTTTTTCATCAGTATAAACGGAATCATAGAGAATCGTGGCATCTTTAAAACCCTTTTTCCTGTAATACTCAATTAACTTCTTTTTATCCTCCTCAAACTTTTTCCTCTCAAACTTCGCTGTCCTCCAAAACATCCACCATCTTTTTTCCTTCGTATCCTTCATCGCCCCCTTTAAATCCCCATCTTTAACCTTAACATTACCATCAAAAATTATCTTCCTTACAGAAACTTTTTTCCCCTCGTTTATCTTTAATTTTAAATTAGCCCTTCCCTCTTTCGTCGGTATCACCTCAAAATTAACATCAGCAAGGAAATAACCCTTTTCTTCATATGCCTTCTTTATCTCATTCCTTACGGATGTCAATCTATTTTCCGCTATAACTTGCCCCCTTACAAGATTAATTTTGTTCTTTATATCCTTCGCTGAAATCGCCTTATTCCCCTCAATTATTATATCATCAAGCCGTGGGTATTCCTCAACTTTAATTAAAAGATAAACCCCATCTCCAACTTGATTTTCAATTTCAATCCTTACATCCTTGAAAATCCTTAAAGCCCAAAGCTGCTTTATCGCGTTCCTTATCTTATCCCCAGCGATTATACTATTCCCAACCCTTGTAAAACTTATCTCGTCCCCAACTTTTAATCCCGAATTTGCTATTATCACCGACGGTTGAGCGACAACATTACCCTCAACAGATATTCCAAGTATTTTATAAACCTCTTGATTTTGCGAATATAAACTTAAAACGAGGGTGAAAAGTAAAATCAAAAATTTACGCATTCCCGTTCAAACCTTTCTTTTTTATCTGTTCACTTATCATCCCAAACCTTCTTTCTCTTCGCTGATAATCTCGTATCGCTTCATATAAATGCTTTCTCCTAAAATCAGGCCAAAGACAATCAGTGATGTAAAGTTCAGTATATGCGATCTGCCAAAGTAAAAAATTACTTATTCTAAGCTCGCCACTCGTTCTAATCAAAAGGTCGGGGTCTGGAATTCCAGCTGTATTAAGATAACTTGAAAAAAGTTTATCATCTATTTCCTCAACTTTAATTTTACCTCTCTTCACATCCTTTGCGATCTCTTTCACCGCTTCAATTATCTCCCATCTTCCACTATAACTTAACGCCAAATTCAGAACCATTCTCTTATTATTTTTTGTCTTCTCCATCGCCTCCTTTAATTCTTGACGAACTTCCTTCGGAAGAGAATCAATATCACCAATTGCCATGAGTTTGATGTCATTTTTATGAAGTTTTTCCGTCTCAGAGCGAAGCGTCCTTATTAGAAGCTTCATCAGTGTGTCAATTTCCTCTTTAGGTCTTCGCCAATTCTCAGTTGAGAAAGCAAACAAAGTGAGATATTTAACCCCAAGTTGAGCACATGCCTCAACGACATCACGAACTGACTTAACACCTTCTCTATGTCCAGCAACTCTCGGAAGCCCTCTCCTTTTAGCCCATCTCCCGTTACCGTCCATTATAATTGCTATATGCGTTGGAATTTCTCCACTTCTCTTTAGCTCCTCTTGAATTTTTCTATCCGTGGATAACTTCAACGAGACCTTTGATGATGAGTCACTCACACTCTCGTCACCCTTGCTTTTTTTGAAAAATCGCAATAAAGTTTCCTTTTTCTTTGGAATTCTGATTTGAAATTTAACTCTTTGAACTTAAAAAATCAATTTTTGACCCCGATATATAATGTTACGATGCCAAATGTCAGGCGATGGATTTCAATTCGCTTAAATCCACAATTATTTAAAATTTTTGCAAATTCCTCACCCTCTGGGAATCTCAAAACCGATTCAGGAAGGTAAGTGTAAGCGTTTTCATGTTTTGAAAAAAGTTTCCCGATAAAGGGGAGAATTCTTCGGAAGTAAAAAAGATAAAACAATTTAAATGGTTGTTTCGGCATAGAAAATTCAAGCACAGCGATTTTCCCGCCGTTTTTCAACACTCTGTGAATTTCCCTAAGCCCTGTTTCAAGATCGGAGAAATTTCTAACTCCAAAAGCAACAAGACAAACATCAAACACTTCGCTTTTAAAAGGCAAATTTTCAGCTGAAGCACAGACAAGATGTATTTTCTTTATTCCTTTTTTCATCGCCTTTTGACGAAAAATCTTAAGCATATTTAAAGACACATCAACGCCGAAAATCATTGACGGATTTCTTTTGGAAGCCATTATTGAAAAGTCGCCAGTTCCACAAGCGGTGTCAATTATTTTTTCACCACCCTTTAGATCAAGCTTACGAATCGCAAACCATCGCCAATAAAAATCAAGTCCAAAGCTCAAAAGATGATTTAAAAAATCATACCTATATGCAATTGCGTCAAACATCTCACGGACATAATTTTGCTTTGCTTTTTTTTCAACGAAGACATTTTGAAGCGAGTTTTTATCAGTCATAAGCGCTGAGATGTTTTTTCAAAAAGTTAATTGAAATCCATAAAATAAAAAAGCCGTGGCAAAAGCCACGGCTTTGAAAATTGAAACTTAACCTAACCAATTATTTCGTTCCACCATTGACTCTCGTCTTTGAATAAAGGTCATCG
>Ga0072500_141550_pt1 | contig 85590 bp, 80 predicted proteins | sample GBScelen77Swater_FD_63803 | JGI IMG/M metagenome (GOLD analysis project Ga0072500, IMG submission 63803) | Hot spring microbial communities from Great Boiling Spring, Nevada - cellulolytic enrichment S 77C v2 (version 2) | ecosystem: Environmental > Aquatic > Thermal springs > Hot (42-90C) ...
GTAGAAGCTGGGATCCACAAACGTCTGCAGCGCAATGGCGAACCATACAGCAACCCCCATCCACCCGAGCTCTCCGGGCACGCTCCGATGCTGCGGCGGGAGGCGCTGCCAGAGCTCCTCCAGTCCACCCAAGCGCCCTGTAGCGAAGAGGAGGAGGACCACAAAGCCAGCGTACATCAGCACGAACTGCAGTGCGTTCGTCAGCACATCGGCGCGGAAGCCGCCGATGAGCAGATACACTACCGAGAAGACCGTGCCCAGCAGCAGCGCCGTCTCCAGGCGCCAGCCCAGGAGCGTTGCCAGCATCTGCGCCAGCATCAGCATGTACGCAGCCGGAATGGTGATGACCAGCAAGATTAGAGCTCCAATCCGCCCGGCGGCACTTCCGTACAGGCGCTGGAGCTGCTCCGGCAGCGTCAGCGTCTGCTGCGCCCGAATCCGTCCGGCAATCCACACGGCAAAGCCCACCGCGGCAAGGTAATAGGGCACTCCAAGGCACAGCCAGGCTACCACGCCGTAGCGGTAGACAAACTCCCCAACACCGAGGATTGCTCCGTACCAGGTCGCCACTACCGTGGCAACGAAGAAGGGCAAGCTCAGGCGCCGTCCGGCAAGGAGGAACTCCTCCGCATCCGTCCCACTGCCGCGCTCCCACCGTGGTGCAATGCCGAAGCCGATCCCCAGCAACGCCAGCGCATAGAGCACAATGGCGAGCCAATCCAGCGGCTGTAGCGTCATTGCGCCTGCGCTTGCAATGCCTGCAGCGTGCGGAACAAGCCCTCCGGAAGCGGCACCTGAGGGCACCATCCCAGCTCGCGACGGAGCCGTTCCGGAGAGCACACACTCCGGCGCAGCTCGCCCGGGCGCGCCGCGCAGTACTGTGGGGCAATCCAGCGCCCGGTCAACTGCTGCAGCATGCGAAGCAGCGCATTGACACTGGTCTCTACGCCCGTGGAGCAGTTGTATACGCCCGAGGCTGCCGGCTCCAGCGCCGCAAGATTTGCCCGCGCGACGTCTTCCACGTAGATGTAGTCGCGCGTCTGTTCCCCATCGCCGTAAATCAGCGGCGGCTCGCCTGCCAGGAGCTTGCCCAGGAAGATCGCCACAACTCCGGCTTCCCCTTTGGGATTCTGGCGCGGACCGTAGACGTTCGTGTACCGCAGGATGACTGCTTCGATGCCGTAGAGCCGGGCATAGCACTCCAGGTACTTCTCCGCTGCCAGCTTGGAAACTCCGTAGGGGGCAATCGGAGCCGTCGGATGTGTCTCCTCTGCCGGAAACTCCCGCTGCTCGCCGTAGATGGCTCCTCCGGTGGAGGCGAAGATGATGCGCCGAACCCCCGCGCGGCAGGCTGCTTCATAGAGCCGGAGACTACCCAGGATGTTCTGCCGGGCATCCTCCTCCGGATGCGTGACCGAGTAGCGCAGGTCAATCTGTGCGGCATGATGGTTGAGTACCTCGATGCGCTCCCGCCGCAGCAGCTCCTCTACGGCTGGGTCAGCGATATCCATGACCACAAGGCGCGCCTGCGGATGGACGTACTCCCGCCGTCCGGTGGAGAGATTGTCGATGACGAGCACCTCATGCCCGGCAGCAACGTAGGCATCCACAACGTGGGAACCGATAAAGCCTGCGCCTCCGGTGACGGCAATCCTCATCGCTGGGTGGCGATATCGCGGCGGTACATCTTGCCTTCGAAGGCGATGTGCTCGACGGCATCGTAGGCTCGCTGCCTTGCCTGTTGCAGGGTCTGTCCCAGCCCAACAATGGAGAGCACACGCCCGCCCGCGCTCCAGAGTGCGCCGTTTTCAAAGCGCGTCCCGGCGTGGAAGACCAGCACGTCCGGCATTGCCGCTGCCGCATCCACTCCAGAGATACGCGCCCCAGTTTGCGGAGCATCCGGATACCCTTGCGATGCCAGCACCACACAGCAGGCGCTCCGCGTTGCCTTCAGCTCCCCAGGTCGGAGCCGTCCTTCCGCCGCGCTACCCAGCAGTTCGAGCCAATCCGTTTCCACACTCGGCAACACTACTTGTGCCTCCGGGTCTCCAAAGCGCACGTTGAATTCGAGCACATATGGCTCCCCATCCACCAGCATCAGCCCCGCGTAGAGGCAGCCGACAAACGGAGTTCCCTCGCGCGCCATCCCCTGCACCGTCGGCGCGATGATACGCTGCTGGATCCTCTGGCAGAGCTGCTCCGGAATGGGCACCGGTGCATACGCGCCCATTCCGCCGGTGTTTTTCCCTCGGTCGCCTTCGAGCGCCCGCTTGTAATCGCGCGCCGGCGGCAGCACACAGAAGCGCTCCCCATCGCAGAGCGCAAGCACAGAAAGCTCTTCGCCGGCGAGGAACTCCTCGACGACGAAGGTCTCGGCAGCCTCTCCGAAAGCGCCCCCCAGGAGTGCTTCCAGGCTCTCGAGCGCTTCCTGGCGCGTGGTGGCAACCGTTACGCCTTTACCGGCAGCCAGCCCGCTGGCTTTGAGCACAACGGGCAGCGGGTGTGCCTCAACATAGCGGCGCGCTGCTTCGGCGTCACGGCGTGTGAAGACACGGTAGCGCGCCGTTGGAATCCCGTAGCGCTCCATAAAGCCCTTGGCAAAGGCTTTGGAGGCTTCCAACTGCGCTGCGGCTTTCGAGGGACCAAAGACGGCACTGCCAGCATCTCGCAGCACATCGGCAATGCCTTCGCTGAGGGGCTGCTCGGGTCCGACCACCACCAACCGAATGCGCTCCAGCCGGCAGAAGCGCGCCAGCTCTCGATGCTCTTGCGGAGGAATCTCCAACGGGCGCGCCAGCTCCCAAATGCCGGGATTGCCCGGTGTGGCAAAGAGCTCCGGACGCTCACCCGAACGCGCCAGCGCCCAGACCAGCGCATGCTCCCGCGCCCCACTCCCGATGACCAACACCCGTAGCGCCATCTCTGCCTGCGTACTGTTGAGCAGCATGCAAAGTTAGCCCACCGATGGCGCTCAAAAAAGAACAGCGGTGCGTGCCTGAGCACGACACCGCTGCCAGAGGTAACAACAGGACACAGGCTATCGCGAGTAGAACTCCACCACCATCGGCACTTCGCAGATGACCGGAATCTCCTCCCGCGGCGGGATGTAGAGCAAGCGCGCCGAGAAGTCCGCCTTCGACACCTCCAGGTACGGCGGTGCTTGTCCGGCGTTGCGCACCGCTTCCTGGATGTCCGGAATGCGGCGACTCTTCTCGCGCACGCTGATGACGTCGTTGACATTGACGCGGTAGGAGGGGATATCTACCTTGCGCCCGTTGACCTCGATATGTCCGTGGCGCACGTACTGGCGCGCTGCGTAGATTGTGCGGGCAAAGCCTGCACGCAGCACCAATGCATCCAGCCGCCGCTCCAGGAGTTGGATGAGATTGTCGGCAGTGTTGCCCGGCAGCCGGCTTGCTTCCTCGTAGTAGCGCCGCAGCTGCCGCTCGTGCACGTTGTACTGGAAGCGCAAGCGCTGCTTCTCCAATAGCTGCCGCCCGTAGTCGGAGAGCTTTGCCCGCCGCTTCTCCGGTCCGTGCTGCCCCGGAGGATAGGGCTTGCGCTCCATGTACTTTTGCGCCTTCGGCGTCAGCGCAATGCCAAGCTTTCGGGAGAGCTTGACTTTGGGTCCGGTGTACTTCATCTGCGTGCTTGTACGTTTGGCTTACCAAAGTGCAAAAATAGCAAGCGCGGCAGAGCTGCTCAGCGCAGCTGCTGCAAAGCTGCTTTGATAAGCTGCTCCAGTGTTGGCTTTTCCGGAGTCTGCTGCAGGGCAGCAGCAACAGCGCGTTCGGCTTGCGCTCGGGAGTATCCCAGCGCGATCAATGCCGCAATCGCCTCCTGCCGCACCCCGGCGGCGACGGGCACGTGCTCGTCCAGCTCCAGTTGGGCAATGCGCTCATGCAGCTCCAGCACCAAGCGCTCGGCAGTCTTGCGCCCAATGCCGGGGAAGCGCTGCAGCGCCGCAACATCCCGCTGGAGCACTAACTGGCGCAGCTCCCCTGGGCTCATTGCCGAGAGGATCCCCAGCGCCGTTCGCGCGCCAATGCCGGGCAGACTCCGCAGCAGCTCAAATGTCTGCCGCTCCGCTCGGCTGGCAAAGCCGTAGAGGCGAATTCCGTACAGCCCCCGCTCCTCTTCGACCAGCAGCGCAACAACCCATAGCCGCACCCGGCTGCCCACCGGAGGCAACCGTTCCAATGTGCTTGCAGGCACAAACAGCTGCACGCCAATGCTGCCACAGTCCAGCACAACTCCATTGGCGGTGCGCTCCCGCAGCTCCCCCTCCAGGAACTCCAGCATCGGCTCTACCAGATGGTCCAGCCCCCGTCAACGACAATGTTAGCGCCAGTCACATAAGCAGAGGCATCGCTTGCCAGAAAGAGCAATGCCCCGCGGAAATCCGTCGGCTGCGCCATCCGACGCAGTGGGGTGCGCTCAGCATACGCCTGCACAAACCACGGCTCCTGCTTGTTCTCCACGCCGCCGGGCGTAATTGCATTGACCCGCACGCCGCATTCGCCCCAGTACGCCGCCAGAAAGCGCGTCAGAGCCAGCACGGCGCCCTTACTGGTTGGGTAGACCGGCGATTTGTAGAAGGTCTGCTGCCCATCGGGACGGCGGTAGAGGCGCTGGTCGGGCGCCACCAGCCCGTATGTGGAGGCGATATTGATGATGCTCCCGCTACGCTGCTGCGCCATGACGCCACCGAAGACCTGGCAGCACAGGAACACGCCCGTGACATTGACCTCCAGCACACGCCGCCACAGGTCCAGCGGGTAGGATTCCACGCGCGAGAGTTCCGGCGCCGCCAATGGGTCCTCGACCATGTCATTGACCGCAGCGTTGTTGACCAGGACATCGATGCGCCCGAAGTGCTGGAGAATCCGCCGGCAGGCGCGGCGCAGCTCCTCAGGCTGGGTGACGTCCATCCCGATGCCGATCGAGCCATTCCCCAGCTCCTGGGCAAAACTGCAGCATGCCTCCTCCTGCAGGTCTGCAACGACGACGTGGGCACCGGCGGCAGCCAACGTCCGACAGTGCTCGCGCCCGAGCAGTCCCAACGCCCCCGTCACAATCGCCACCCGACCAGTGAGGTCGAACAGCTCTGCCGGCTTCATGAACGCACCCGAGGTCGAATGTTGAAGTTACCAATCCGGCGGAATACGGGTTCGACGGGCTTGCCGCGCAGGAAGCGCCGCACATTGCCCGAATCCACCGCCTGCTTGACGATGGGGAGCACCCGCTGGTATGCCTCCAGCGTGTAGTCGATGTCGGCGTCGGTGTGGGAGTAGGAGAGGTTGTGGAAACCGCTCCAGAGGATGCCGCAACGGAGCAGCTCCTGCTGCAGTAGGGACTTGAGCTCGAGCGGGTCCCCCGCTGTCGGGTCGAACACGACCGTGGTGCGGCAACCGTAGCCGATGCAGCGCGTGTAGGTCATCCCTAGCTCCTGGGCAATGGCATTGTAGCCATCACGCAAGCGGCTCCCCTGGCGCTCCAAGTATTCCGGCACGCGCTTCTCCTCCAGCTCCAACATGGTCGCGTGCGCGGCTGCCAGCGAGAGCGCCTCTCCGCCGAAGGTGGTGAAGAAAAAGACGTCCTCCTCCAGCAGCCGCATGATATCCCAACGTCCGGTGAGCACCGACAGCGGCATGCCGTTGGCAATTGCCTTGGAGAAGGTTGCCAAATCCGCCTGCACCCCAAAGTGCTCCTGTGCTCCCCCCAGCGCCAGCCGGAAGCCCGTCCACATCTCATCGAAGATGAGCACGATGCCGCGCTCGGTACACACCTGGCGCAGCCGGTGGAGGAACTCCTCCCGTGGAGGCTCGAACGTAACCGGTTCCAGGATGATCGCCGCCACGTCCTCATCGAGCGCCTCGAGCACGGAGTCGAAGTCATTGTACTGGAAGGTGTAGGTCAACTGCCGGACCGGCTCCGGAACTCCGCGTGCCCGATCGGTGACGGCGATGTACCAATCGTGCCAGCCGTGGTACCCACAGCAGAGCACGACGTTGCGCCCCGTATACGCCCGTGCCAGCCGGATTGCGGCGCTGGTAACATCGGCACCCGTCTTGCTGTAGCGCACCGCTTCGGCATTTGGCACAAAGCGGGCAATAAGCTCGGCAACCTCCACTTCCAGCGGATGCATGAGCGAGAAGGTGATGCCCTCCTCCAACTGGCGGCGAATCGCTGCATCTACACGCTCGTAGCAGTACCCCAGCACGAGCGGTCCCACCGCCATCGTGTAGTCGATGTACTCGTTGCCGTCGACATCCCAGACGTGCGAGCCTTTCCCGCGCTGGAGGTAGATCGGCGCCACTCCCTGGATGTACTGCGTCGGACCCTTCGCCAGGGTCTGTGTGCCGCACGGGATACGGCGCTGCGCCCGCTCCCAGAGCTGCTGCGAACGGGTGATGGTGGGATAGTCCGCGTTGAATCCCACACCGTTGGGCATCTATGCGCTCCTCTTTCTGTGGAAGCTATCCGCGGCAATAGGACGAAGGGGCTCTGCAGGCAATGTGCTACAGCTGCTGCAGCATCTTGCGGGCACGCACGACGAACTCGCTGTTGGGGAATCGCTGGAGCAGGCTCTGGAACGCCGCACGCGCCTTCTGGCGTTCGCCCTGCCGGAGGTAGATCTCGGCAATGAGGGCTTGTGCCGCCGCTGCTTTCGGGGCATTGGTCTCCGCAACGGGATGGAGCTCTGCCAAGGCTTCGGCATACTTACCCTGGCGGAAGAGGAGCTCCCCACGCCAGTATCGGGCGTTGCTCTGCAACGTGGGGTCGCCGGTGCGTCCGGCAAGCGGTGCCAGCAACTCCAGCGCCTCGGCGTACTCCTGGCGGGCAATATGCTGGAGTGCCCGCACGTACTCACGCTGAGGTGCGGAGGAGACCGCCGGCACCTGTGGCTGGCTGGATGACGTCCGCGGCTGCTCCGCAACGTGCACCCCGGCACTATCGGGCACGGAGGGACTGGGGCGCCGGGTGCGCAATGGACGAGCAGAAACACGCCCTGTGCTGCGACGCTGCCGCGACCGCTCCTGCACCTGTGGACGGGATTGCAACTGCAGGGTGCCCTCCAGCATCTGTGCAAGTTCGCTCAACAGGAGCCGCATCTGCTGCAGCTCGATTCCGACCTCCTCGACCGCTTCCCGCGTCTGGGTCTGTTCGGAAAGCAGTTGCTCCATTGCTTCCCGAAGAGTCGGAATCTTCCGCGGTGCAGGAACCCCGGCGATCGCACTATCGGGTTGCTCTGCCGGCGGCGCAGGGGAAACCGTCGGGACAGTTCCCGGTGCCGGCGGCGGGAGTTGGCGTTCCAACACCACCAGCGGAGAAAGCCCTGGGCGCACCGGCTGCGGGCTCGCGCAGCCAAGCCACCCAATCGCCCACACTCCGATGCAGAGCCAGCGGCGCATCCTCCCCTTCAAGCTCCGCAACCCTCGTGCCAAAAACATCAACGCCGCCGGAGGCACTCCGGCGGCGCTCACGCGGGCGGGCGATGGGATTCGAACCCACGACCCCCAGGGCCACAACCTGGTGCTCTCACCATACTGAGCTACGCCCGCCATTGGGCACTGCGAAATTACCGAAAATCCTGTCCATCTCCCGCCAACGCCGTAACTTCTCCACCCTTGCAGGGTTACTGCGCCGGGGTAAATGTCCACTATGCACGAGGGCGTCCATGCGTCGCTGGAGCCTCCCATTTCTGCTCTCGGCAGCTCTGGCATTGCTGCTGCAGGCGTGTGTCAAGCCGACCGAACCCACCGAGCCGAAGGATTCCTGCTGCAATGGCTCGCTGACGGTCCTGGTGTACGACAGCACCAGCGGCAAGCTCATCACAGGAGCCTCCGTCAAAATCCGCCGCGAGCACAGCGACTACCAAGCCACAGCAACCACCAACGAAGCCGGAGTTGCCGGGTTCGCCCACCTTTGCGCCGGCACGTATAGCATCCGCATTGCCGCCGAAGGATGTACCGTCGTCGAGCTCTCCCTGGAACTGGAATGCAACGGGCATGCCTTCCTCCGAGTGCCGCTCCGCTGCGAACGTTCGGACAGAGAATGCTGCCGCGGCGCTATCGTTTTTGCCGTCCGAGATAGTGCAACAGGTGAAGCCATTGCGGGGGCATCGGTACAGCTCCGCCAGCGCAGTGTAGTCCTCGAGGAGACCCGCACTAACGGCGAAGGCGAGGCAACCTTCGATGGCTTGTGCCCAGGGGAGTACGTGCTCGTCGTGGCAGCGGAGGGCTACCGAGCACGTGAACTGACCGTGACACTGGAATGCAACCAGGTCCGCCGCTTTGCAGTCGCCCTCCAGCAGAGGAGCCGGGAGTGCTGCAACGGGGTACTGGAGATCGTCGTCTACGGCATGCACAAGCCGCTGCCGGAGGCAACGGTACGGCTGTGGCGCCATGGGCGCATCTATGCTGAGGCTCGCACCAACCAGCACGGTGTTGCTCGCTTTGCCAATCTGTGCATGGGGCTCTACGACGTCAGCGTGCATCCGCCGGTAGGGTTCCATCACGATTTGCTGCCGAAGGAAACCCAAGTTGAGCTGGGCTGCAACCAGGCACGGGAGCTGCGAATTGAGCTGCCCCCACGTAGCGACAACTGCTGCGACGGCGTGATCGCCGTCGTCGTGCGCGACAGCCTCTCCAATCAACCACTGGAGGGAGCCGTAGTCCGCCTGTGGAGAGCTTCCGCCCTTTTGGAAACAAGGACTACCAATAGCTCCGGAGTGGCACGCTTCGAAGACCTCTGCCCCGGTCGCTACGGCGTGAGCATCCACTACCGCTCCGGGGACAACACCATCGGCAAGGAGACCGAGGTGGAGCTGGGCTGCAACGAGCGTGCGGAGCTGCACCTCCTGCTCCGAGTCCGCTGAACACCGCATTGCACTGTTGGGAGGGGCTCCCCACGCGGAAGCCCCTCTGTGCCCGAAGAGCACAGCTTCTTCGTCCCTGCGGGCAGCGACATGTGTAACGCTTGCGTCCGCACAATGCGTAAGGTGCTCGTGCTTGTAGGACTCAGCTCCGCGCTACTTGCCGCACAGCGGCTTCCATCGGTCTCGGTCGAAGAGGTAGCCCGGCGCATCGCCGCCAAGGACACCTCCATTGTGCTGCTGGACGTGCGCACACCGGCAGAGCATGCTGCCGGAGCACTTCCCGGCTCGGTGTTGATTCCGGTGCAGGAGCTGCCCGAACGGCTCTCTGAGCTGAAGCCCTTCCAAGGCAAGCAACTGATTGTCTACTGCCGCAGCGGGAACCGCAGCGCTCGTGCCACTGCTCTGCTGCGCGAACGCGGCTTCAACGCACGGAACATGAGCGGTGGCATCCTGGAGTGGCAGCGCAAGGGCTATCCGCTTGCACCGCCTCGGCAATGAGGTGGCGGGCAGCACAGTGGTGCTGCGGCGCATTCTTCGCTGCCACGCTGCTGGGGAGTGCGCAGAGCAGCTTCACCGTTGTGCTGCCTTCGGGACGCGCGCTCCAAGTACCCCTTGCCCGGATTGGAGGGTACCCTGCTATTGGACTTGCAGCCTTGGCGCATGCCTGGGGTGCAAAGGCACGGCTTGCCCCCGATAGCATGGCACTACACTTTGCCACCGGAGCTATCCGCAGTGCTCCACAGAGCTTCTTCCTTGCTTGGGAAACTTCGCAGCGGCAGGGCATTCTCCAATTGCCAGTCCCTGCACGCCCCAGCGCCCAAGGGCTGTTACTGCCTGCGTCAGAACTCCTGCAGGCAGTTGCCTCCGTGCATGGATGGGAGGTTGTCAGCACTGGACCGACCAGCGTCCGCTTCACGGATTCGGGTGTGCCGGCAGCAGCTCCAACGCCGTCTGCAGTGGAGCGGACTCCCAGTGGACTGCGTCGTCCGCCCCTTCCGCCACTGCCTATCCCCGTAGATACAACCCCACCGCGGCGTTCCCTGCCCTTCCGGGGACTGCCCTCGCCGCTTCCAGCATTGGCGGCTCTGGGCAACGAATTCAGCATCTCCCCAATCCGCATCGTAGAGCTGAGACTGCACTCCCAGGGCAACACGGTACAGCTCCGGCTTACCGCCGACCGCACCATTGAGCGCTACCAGCGTCCCGAATGGAAGGGCAAGCTGCTCATCCTCCGCATTCCGGATGCACTTCACGCGGCAGGAACACCGAGCTCGCCCGAACTGCTGGACTTCCGCGCCGAACGCGTTCAGGAGCTGCTGCGCTATCGGTTCCGCTTCCGCTCCGATATCCTCTCCTGCCGTTGGCAGCGTAGTGGTCCCCGCAGCCTCCTCATCGAGCTCACGTTCGCCCGCAGTGCGGCTCCACGGCAGTGGGAGCTGGATGTCATCGTGCTCGATCCTGGGCACGGAGGCGAGGACACCGGCGCTCTTGGCGTCACGGGCACGCGGGAGAAGGACATCACCCTTGCCGTCGCCCGTAAGGTACGCCAACTCCTTGCACAATGGCTCCCTGGCGTCCGGGTCGTCCTGACGCGAGAGGGCGATGAGTTCGTTCCTCTCTACCGTCGCGGGCAAATTGCCAATGAGCAGCAGGGCAAGCTCTTCATTAGCTTGCACTGCAATGCTGCTCCGGAGAAGCCCCATCCCGCCCGAGGGGTGGAGACCTACGTCCTTCGCCCCGGGCGCACGCCCGAAGCCATTCGGGTTGCCGAGCGGGAGAACGCCGTCATCCGCTTTGAGCCAAATCCGGAGCGCTACCGCGGGCTTCTGGACGAGCAGCACATCATGGCAACTCTGGCACACAGCGCCTTCATGCGGCTCAGCGACCGCCTGGCTGCCCATCTGCAGCGGGAACTGGTGCGCTCCACTGGTTTGCCGGACCGGGGCATCCAGCAAGCGGGCTTCTACGTGCTTGTCGGTGCCAGTATGCCCGCCGTACTGGTGGAGATGGGGTTCCTGAGCAATCCCGAAGAGGAGCGCTTCCTACGCTCCGAACGTGGGCAACGGCGCATCGCCGAAGGCATCGCGCGCGCACTCCAGCGCTACGCCACCGAGTACCGCCGCCTCCTCGGCTCCGAACTCCACTGACTCAGGAGCTGCCGCAGGAACCTTCCCGTGAGGCTATCCGGTGTTGCCGCAACCTGCTCGGGCGTGCCCTCCGCCACCAGGTAGCCTCCGGTATCGCCTCCCTCCGGACCCAAGTCGATGACCCAGTCGGCGCACTTGACCACCTCCAGGTTGTGCTCGATGACGATAACGGTGTTGCCGCGTTCGACCAACTGCGAGAGCACACGCAGCAGCATCCCGATATCCTCGAAGTGCAAGCCCGTTGTGGGCTCGTCCAGGATGTAGAGCGTATCGCGCCCGCCTTTGGAGAGCTCGCGCGCCAACTTGACACGTTGGGCTTCGCCGCCGGAGAGGGTCGGCGCTTGCTGCCCGAGCCGGATATAGCCCAGCCCGACATCGGCAAGGACTCGGAGCCGCCGGGCAATCTGTGGGATATCGGCGAAGAACTCCAGCGCCTCCTCCACGGTCATCTCCAGCACATCGGCGATGGATTTGCCACGGTAGCGCACCGCCAGCGTCTCACGGTTGTAGCGCTGCCCTCGGCATGCATCGCAGCGGACGTACACATCGGGCAGGAACGCCATCTCGATGCGGCGGACGCCTGCACCCTCGCACTCCGGACAGCGCCCTCCAGGCACGTTGAAGGAGAAACGCCCAGGGGCATAGCCGCGCATACGCGCCTCCGGCAGGAGTGCAAAGAAGCGTCGGATCTCGTCGAATACGCCCGTGTACGTTGCTGGGTTCGAGCGCGGTGTGCGCCCAATGGGGCTTTGGTCTACCATGACCACCCCACGCAGGAACTCCACCCCGTGGAGCGCGCGGTAGGGTAAGGGCACCACCTGGCTGCCGTAGAAGTGGCGCATCAGCGCCGGATAGAGCGTGTCGCAAACCAGGCTGGATTTCCCCGAACCGCTCACCCCAGTCACGCAGATGAAGGTCCCCAGCGGGAAGCGCACGGTGAGCTCCTTGAGGTTGTTCCCCCGGGCTCCCTCCAACACCAGGAAGCGTCCGCTACCGGAGCGCCGCTGCGAAGGGATCGGTATCTGCCGCTCCCCGCACAGGTACTGCGCCGTCAGCGACCGATGGCGCAACTCCGCCGGCAGCTGGTGCAGTTGCGCCGGCGATGTTGCAAGGACGACCTCACCTCCGTGCATGCCCGCCCCCGGACCGATGTCCACCAGGAAATCGGCAGCCTCCATTGTGTCGCGGTCGTGCTCGACGACGACAACCGTATTGCCCAGGTCGCGCAGCTGCTTGAGCGCCTCCAACAAGCGATGGGTATCCCTGGGATGCAGTCCGATGCTGGGTTCATCGAGCACATACAACACCCCAACCAGTTGCGCCCCCAGTTGAGCCGCCAGGCGAATCCGCTGCGCCTCACCCCCGGAGAGGGTTCGAGCTGGGCGGTCCAATTGCAAATACCCCACGCCGACCGTACACAGGAAGCGCAGGCGTTGCGAGAGCTCTTGGAGAATCACCTCGGCAATGCGCCGCTGGCGCGGCTGGAGCTGCGCGGGCAACTGCTCCAGCCACTCCAATGCCCGCTCAACGGGCAACTGGCACAGTTCGGCAATGTTCTTGCCCGCGATGCGCACCGCCAGGTACTCCGGCTTGAGCCGCCCACCATTGCATGCGGGGCAGCGGCACGGGGCACGGAATTGTTCCAGCCATGCCCGTTGCCGCTCGGAAGCCCGCTCGTACTGTTGGCGCAGCAACGGGATAATGCCGTGGAACTCCATCTGTGCCGTTGCTCCCCAGGGGGTCCGCACCTCCACGGCGTGGGAACTTCCCCACAGGAGCTGTTGCCGGAAGTGTTCGGGCAGTTCCTCAAAGGGCAACTCCAAGTCCACCCCCGCATGGCGCGCCAACTCCGCCACCTGCTGGCGCACGACAGCCCAGCCCGCGCGTTCGAGCACCGGGATTGCCCCGTGCGCAATCGAGCGGCGCGGATCGGGCACAAGGAGCTCCGGCACAAAATCCCACACCTCGCCCAGCCCTTCGCACTGCGGACACGCCCCGTAGGGTGAGTTGAACGAAAAGCTGTTCGGCGCCAGCTCCTCGTAGGCGCGTCCACAGTGCGGGCAAGCACGCCGCGTGCTCAGCAGCACGGGCTGCCACTGCCCATCGGGCTGCTCGATAAGCAGCAGGACGGATTGTTCGCCCAATTGCAGTGCCAGCTCCAGCGATGCAACGATGCGCTCCTGCAGCCGTGGGTCTGCCGTACAGCGATCCACGACCACCTCGATATCGTGCGTGTGGTAGCGGCTGACCTGGAACCCCGGCTCCAGCTCGTGGAATTCTCCATCCACGCGCACCCAGACAAACCCTTGGCGCCGCAGCTGTTCGAAGAGCTCTCGATAGTGCCCCTTGCGCCCACGCACCAGCGGTGCCAGAATCTGAAAGCGCTGTCCCCGGGGCAGTGCCAGAATCTGCTCGACAATTTGGTCCACGCTCTGCTCACGCACCGGCACGCCGCATTCAACGCAGAACTGCTCCCCAACGCGCGCATACAGCAGCCGCAGGTAATCATACACCTGCGTGACCGTGCCGACGGTTGAACGCGGTGTCACGCCGGTGGTTTTCTGCTCGATCGCAATCGCCGGCGAGAGCCCCTCGATGAGCTCCACATCGGGCTTCGGCATAACGCCGAGAAACTGCCGGGCATACGCCGAAAGGCACTCTACATAGCGCCGCTGCCCTTCGGCGTAGAGCGTATCGAAGGCAAGCGAGGACTTGCCAGAGCCCGACACCCCAGTGATGACAATGAGCGCATTACGGGGTAGCTCCAGCGTGATGTTGCGCAAGTTGTGCTCCCGCGCACCGTAGATGCGGATGCTTGCCAGCTCTACCTCGTCCATGCCGCCGATTGCACTGCTTCGTACTGCAACAATCCGCAAAGATAGCGGGGGTGGCTGTAATTTTGCAGCATGCTGCCGATTCTCACACCCGAACAGATGCGCCGCGCCGATGCGGCAGCCATCGAGCACTACGGGGTCCCTTCACTTGTGCTCATGGAGAATGCTGCCCGCTCGGCAGCCGATATTCTGGAACGCCGCTACAGTGGGGTAGTGCGCCACCGCACGGCATTGCTCCTGTGCGGCAGTGGCAACAACGGCGGCGATGGCTTTGCGCTTGCCCGCCACCTCCACAGCCGGGGATGGCGGGTCTTCCTTTGGTGGACGGGGAGCCGCGAGCGTATGTCGCCGGAGACTGCCACGAACTTCGAAGCTGCACGGCGCCTGGGGCTGCCCATCACCCACATTAGCGAGGAGCGTTCGGCACCGCTGCCACCGCCGGCGGAGCTGCTCATTGATGCCCTACTCGGCGTTGGTGCCCGCCCTCCTCTGCGCGGCGCCATCGTGGAGCTGTTGCGCGCCGTGCGCTCGCTGCCGGCACATCGGGTTGCGCTGGATGTGCCGACGGGATTGGATGCAGAGACCGGCTGCGCCGATGCCGATGCATTCGCCGCAGAGCTCACCATCACGATGTTCGCGCTCAAGACCGGTCTGCTCCTCAACGATGGACAGCGGCTCTGCGGCACGATTGAGATCGCCTCGCTGGGCGTGCCGGCAAGCATTGCCCACGAATACGCCGACACATGGGCGCTGGAATGGGAGGATGTCCGCCAGCGCTTTCCCAAACGGTGGCGCCGGAGTACGAAGTTCGACTACGGGCGTGTTGGCATTATCGCTGGCTCGGCAAGCATGGCGGGCGCAGCGGCGCTGACGGCAAACGCGGCAATCCGCACCGGCGCCGGATTGGTCTACCTCTACACTGCGGGACGCATCCACTCGGCAGTTCTGCCAGAGATCATCGCCCGCCTTCTTCCCTCCACGCCCGAAGGCTGGATGAGCCCGGAAGCACTCCCGGCACTGCTGGAGCTTGCCGAACGTGTAGATGCCCTGGTCGTCGGTCCAGGATTAGGCGCAGCAGCCCTTCCCGTGCTGGAGCAACTCTGGGCGCAGCTTCCGGAGCGGCTTCCCGTCCTGCTCGATGCTGATGCACTCCGGCTAGTGACCCCCTCGAGCCAGCTCCGCCCGCAAGTGGTGCTCACCCCTCACGTGGGCGAGTTTGCACGGATGACAGGACTGGAGCGCGTCCGTGTCGCCTTGGAGGCTGCCCGGCTTGCGCGGCAGTGGGCGCTGCAGTGGGGCTGCGTCTTGCTGCTCAAGCATGTTCCAACGGTCATCACCGATGGTCGGCGCTCGTATTGGAACCTCGGAGGCAATCCCGGCATGGCAACCGCTGGCAGCGGGGATGTGCTGGCGGGGATGCTCGGTGCGCTGCTGGCGCGCGGAGTGGAGCCATTGGAGGCAGCGGCTCTGGCAGCATTCCTGCACAGCGCCGCCGGCGACCACTGCGTCCGCTCCGGCTCCATGGAGAGCCTCACCGCTTCTGAACTCATCGCCGCGCTGCCGGCAGTGTTGCCTTCGGAGCTGGCACAATGAGCCGAAAGCGCCTTGTACTACTCCTGCCACTGCTCTACGCACTCGCTATCGCAGTGCTCTCGCATATGCCTGTGCTGCAGACCCCGCAGACGCTGCCTTGGAGCGACAAGCTGCTGCATGCATTGCTCTACGCAGGCTTTGGAACGTGCCTGCTGTTGAGCGTGAGCACGCACCGACCGCACTGGAGGCGGTGGCAGCTCTGGGGTACTGTTCTCTTCCTCGGCGCCCTGTACGCCGCCATCGATGAGTGGCACCAGCGCTTCGTTCCCGATCGCATCCCCGATGTGACCGACTGGGCAGCCGATGTGGCAGGACTTACGGCAAGCCTGCTGCTTTCTCGTCTGTGGCTCCCGTGGTGGATGCAGACGCTGCGGTGATGGGCTTCCGCGTTGTGGCATGCGATAGCGGCAGCCGCGCTCGCGTGGGCATTCTGGAGACGGCGCACGGTGCCATCGAGACCCCTGCCTTCATGCCCGTTGCCACCCAAGGCACGGTCAAGGCACTGGAGCATCGCCGCTTGCACGAGCTGGGCGCGCAGCTCCTGCTGTGCAATGCCTACCACCTATACCTGCGCCCGGGGAGCGCCGTCATCGAGCACTTCGGGGGCTTGCACCGCTTCATCGGCTGGCAAAAGCCGATTCTGACCGACAGCGGCGGCTACCAGATCTTCTCGCTCCAGCAGCTCCGGCGCATCTCCGAGGACGGCGTCCAGTTCCGCTCCCACATTGACGGCTCGCTCCACCACTTCACCCCTGAAGGGGTAGTCCAGTTACAGCGCCAGTTGGGCTCGGATATCATGATGGTGCTCGACGAATGCATCGGCTATCCGGCGGAGCGGCATGTTGCCGCTGCCGCTATGGAGCGCACGCTGCGCTGGGCACGGCGCTCACGGGAGGCGTTCCGGAACTCCGAGCCGCTCTACGGCTATCCTCAACTGCTCTTTGCCATCGGGCAAGGGGGCACCTACGCTGAGCTGCGCCGTCTCTGCCTGCAAGAGCTCTGCCAATGGGAGTTCGATGGCTACGCCATCGGCGGACTCTCTGTGGGCGAACCCGCCGAGCTGATGTACGAGATGGTCGAGGTCTCCGTAGAGGTGCTGCCCGCCGAGCGCCCACGCTACCTCATGGGCGTGGGCACGCCGGAGAACTTGCTCGAAGCCATCGAACGCGGCGTTGACCTCTTCGATTGCGTCCTCCCCACGCGCAACGCTCGCAATGGTCAGCTCTTCACCACCCGTGGCAAGCTCAATATCCGCAACGCCCGATGGCGCTTGAGCGACGAACCGATTGACCCCGCTCTGCCCTTCTACGTCAGCCAGAACATCACGCTGGGCTACCTGCGCCACCTCTTCCTTGCCGGCGAGCTTGCCGCACTGCAACTGGCAACCGAGCACAACCTTGCCTTCTACCATTGGCTCCTGGAGCAGGCACGCCAGAAAATACGCCAGAACAGCTTTCGTCAGTGGAAGCGCTCCATGCTGGAGCAGCTCCGTCAAACAGAGGTTGCACCCTGAAGGTCCCCGAACATGCCGTTTGCATACGCTGCTGCTGCACCGCAACAGGGCGCCGATCCGATGGCAGGGCTCCTGAGCACGCTGCTCTTCTTCGGCGCCATCCTGCTCATCTTCTACCTGATGATTCTGCGCCCGCAGATCAAGCGCCAAAAGGAGCACCAGAAGATGCTCAGTGAGCTCAAAAAAGGCGACCGCGTCGTCACCACGGCGGGCATCCACGGTACGGTGACCGAGATCGAGGACAGCGTCGTCGTGCTCCAAATTGCCGACAACACGCGCATTCGCCTGGAGAAGTCCGCCATCGCAACCGTGCTCAAGAAGTAGCACCCGCGCCGTTGCGCGCCATGACCGCACAGCTCAACACCATCGAGGAAGCGCTCCGCGAGCTTGCTTCCGGTCGCATGGTCATCGTCGTGGACGATGAGGACCGGGAGAACGAGGGAGATCTCATCTGCGCTGCGCAGTTCTGCACGCCGGAGATCATCAACTTCATGGCATCGAAGGCGCGCGGGCTCATCTGCGTTGCCATCACCGAGCAGCGAGCGCGCGAACTGAACTTGGACGTTATGGTACGCACCAACACCGCACTGCACGGCACGCGCTTCACCGTTTCGGTGGACTACATCCACGGCACCTCGACGGGAATCTCCGCTTTCGACCGTGCAGCGACAGCCCGAGCCCTGGCAGACCCGGAGAGCAAGCCTGAGGATTTCGCCCGCCCAGGGCATATCTTTCCTCTGGTTGCCGTCGAAGAGGGTGTGCTGCGCCGTGCCGGGCACACAGAAGCCGCCGTAGACCTCATGCGACTGGCACGGCTCAAGCCCGCCGCCGTCCTCTGCGAGATCCTCAACGAAGACGGCACCATGGCGCGGCTGCCACAACTGCTGGAGTTTGCCCAGCGCCATGGGCTGGCAATCATCACGGTCAAGGACCTCATTGCATACCGGCTGCGGACCGATCGGCTCGTCGAACCCGTTGCCCGCGCCACGCTGCCCACGGTCGTGGGAACGTTCCAAATTGTCGTCTACCGCAACCGAGTGGATGGGCAGGAGCACGTTGCCCTGCTCAAGGGCTCCTGGCAGCCGGAGGAACCGGTGCTTGTGCGCGTGCATTCACAGTGCCTGACGGGCGACCTCTTCGGTTCGTTGCGCTGCGACTGCGGTCCACAGCTCCATGCGGCACTCCGCATCATCGAGCGCGAGGGCAAAGGTGTGCTCCTGTACATGCAGCAGGAGGGGCGCGGCATTGGGCTGAGCAACAAGATTCGCGCCTATGCGCTGCAGGAGCAGGGACTCGATACCGTCGAGGCGAACCGCCATCTGGGGTTTGCCCCAGACCTGCGCGACTACGGCATCGGAGCTCAAATCCTGCACGACCTGGGCGTCCGCAAAATGCGCCTCCTGACGAACAACCCGCGCAAGATCGTCGGGCTGGAGGCGTACGGACTCGAAGTCGTCGAGCGCGTTCCCATCGAAATCACCCCCAACGACTACAACTGGCACTACCTGCTGACTAAGCAGCACAAGCTCGGGCATCTGCTGACACTGGAGTCTGCGCAGCAAGGGTATGTCCAACCCGAAGCCCAAGATTGCCATGTCGGAGGTCATCTACCTGACGCGCGAGCGCTTTGAGGAGCTACAAGCCGAGCTGCGGCAGCTGCGCAGCCAAGGTCGGCGCGAGATCGCCCAAAAGATCGCCGATGCCCGCTCCCATGGCGACCTTTCGGAGAATGCCGACTACGACGCCGCACTCCAAGCCCAGGAGATGCTGGAGATGCGCATCGCACGGCTGGAGCGGATTCTCTCGCGCGCGCGGATTCTCGACCCCAAGGAGCTGCCCAACGACGGCAAAATCTACATCCTCTCCACCGTCAGGCTACGCAACTGCAAGACTGGCAGCGTGGTCGAATACACCCTGGTCAGCCCTGAGGAAGCAGATTTCGAGCAGAACAAGCTCTCGGTGACCTCGCCCCTGGGGAAGGCATTGCTGGGGAAGTCCGCCGGCGAGCGCATCCGCATCCAAGTCCCCGCCGGAGTCATGGAGTACGAGATCCTGGAGGTGCGGCGATAAACCGGCACGCCCTTTGTGCCGTCTAAGTGCACGGGAAGTTCCTCCATCCTGGGGTGCAGCCGTGCCAGCTCCTCAGGCGCTCAGCTTGGCAAGCGATGAAGAGCTCATCGAGGAATTCCGCAACGGGGACCGAGAGCGGGCTGCCGCGCAGTTTGTCCGGCGATACCAGCGCTTCGTCTACAGCGTTGCATACCGCTATCTGGGGCGCCACGAGGATGCTCAAGATGCCGCTCAGGAGGTCTTCCTGCGCGCATTTGAGCATCTGCACCGCTTCCAGCAGCGAAGCACACTGCGGACGTGGCTCTACCGGATTACTGTTCGCGTAGCCCTGAGCATGCTCCGGCAGCGTCGTCGCTTTGAATGGACACCGCTTAGCCAAGCCTTCCCGGAAGAAGGGGAGCCCGCCGCACAAACGTCGACTCCGGAGCAAGCACACGAGCGGCAGGAGTTCGAGCAGTACTTCCTGCGCCTGCTTTCGACACTGCCGGAAAAGCAGCGCGAAACCTTTGTGCTGCGCTACTTCGAAGGGCTCTCCTACGAGGAGATCTCGCAGATGCTGGGCACCAGCATCGGCGGGCTCAAAGCGAACTACTTCCTGGCGGTGCGCAAGATCGCCACTGCACTGCTCAACGGTCCATATGCCGAGGAGTTCCGTCGGCGCCTTCCACAGCACCGTTCCAATGGAGCAGAGCGGACGGACATATAGCCGAGCTGAGCTGGAGCAGCTTCTGGCGGATTACGCCTTTGGGCAACTCCAGCCCGAAGAAGCGCAGCGCGTGGAGCGCTCCCTCGAGCTCTACCCGGACTTAGCTGCCGAGGTGGAGCTGCTCCGGCATGTTTTCGCACACCTTGACGAGCTGGAGCCGATGCGCTCGCTGGAACAGCGTTCGCGCAATCTCTCCGTACAAGTGCTCCAGCGCTGGCAGCAGGAGGGCGCACGGCAGTCCTGGCGGTGGGTTCGCCTACTACTGCCTGTCGCAGGATTGGGGCTGCTACTGTGGTTGGGTCTGCGTCCACCGCATTCGGATTCTCTCGGGCACCATCTCTCGACCTCGGAGACGGTGCAACAGGTGGAGCTTCTGCCCGAGACGCTCTCATTCTCGGAAGGGCTTCTCACCTTTGCCCAGTGGAGCGCAGGGATCCCACCGGTTGCACGTCCTCCAGGCACGGCGTTGCCGGTGGCACTCCCGACTGCCTCCGCTGCCGATTCCCTCTGGCAAACACTGCTCCTGGAGCTGGAAGCTCTCGATGCGGAAGCTACTGCTCCATAGTCTTCTGGGCTGCACGTTGGCACTATGGGCGCAATCGCCCACCGGATATGGGGAGCGCTGGGAGGCTTCCCGGCGTGGCTGGGAAGTTACAAAGCGCCACCTGGAACGCTGGAAGACCATCCGCTTGCTGGAGGAGCTTCGGCTCGATGAGGACGCCAGTGCGCGCTTCCTGACGCGCTACTCCGAGTACAACCGCCAAATCGACTCTGTCCTCCAGCGCATGGACGAGCTCTCCCGCCGGCTGAACCAGCTCCTGGAGGAACGTCCGAGTCCGGAGCAGCTCCAGCGCTCCATTCAGGAGATGCTTGCCCAACAAAACGCCCTGCTGCAACTGGTCCGGCAGCGGACCGAAGCCGTACGCCCATTGCTCACCGAAGAGCAGTTTGCCCGCTATCTCCTCTTCGAGTACCGCTTCCCGAAGGAGGTCGAGACGCTGCTGCTCCATCACCTACGTACTCGGAAGCCTCGGCACCACCCGCCACGATAACCGTTCGTCCTGAGTTTCGCGCCATTCGTCCCGGAAGCAGCGCCGTTGGGCAAATCCCTTCTTGTAGCCCGCAAGGAGGGCACCGTAGTTTTGCACCCAGAAGCTTGGACAACGGGCTTCCCCTTTGGGGTACTCTTCCGACGCTCCCACCTTCCCACCACAGGACCTGGGTTGCCGGGAACGGCACCCGGGTCTTTTTTTGCCCGAAAATCGACAACTGGGCGATAATTTTGCGTTCGTGAAACTGCCCCCATCGACTAAGGGTTAGGTCACCACTCTTTCAAGGTGGCGGTACGGGTTCGAATCCCGTTGGGGGCACGGCGCTGGGAGGGCAATGGGAACCTATGTTGTGACAGGGTGTGCTGGCTTCATTGGGTGGCGAGTAAGCGAACTTCTGCTCACCGCAGGGCACCGGGTCATCGGCATTGATAACCTCAACGATGCTTACGACCCACGACTCAAGTTGTGGCGCCTACGCCAGTTGGAGCAGCATGCAGCCTTCACCTTCTACCCGTACGACATCACAGACCGGGAGCGCTTGGAGCCCTTGATCGCTGCCTCCACCCCGGAGGCAATCCTCAACCTGGCTGCCCGTGCCGGAGTGCGCCAAAGTGTGGAGAACCCGTGGCTCTACTACGAAACCAACCTCACCGGTACGCTGAATCTGCTGGAGCTGTGCCGACGGTACGGGATTGCGAAGTTCGTGCAAGCCTCCACCTCCAGCGTCTACGGGGCAGCAGCTCCCCCGTTCCGCGAACAGGATGCCGCAGCACAGCCGTTGTCCCCATATGCAGCTTCTAAGCGGGCAGCAGAGCTGCTCTGCTACACCTACCACCATCTCTATGGCATTGACGTGACGGTGCTCCGCTACTTCACGGTGTACGGTCCTGCCGGTCGCCCGGACATGAGCCTGTACATCTTCATGGAGCGCCTGCTGCATGCGGAGGAGATAGAGATCTTCGGCGATGGCTCGCAGGAGCGCGACTTCACCTACGTTGACGACATCGCCGAAGGCACGATTCGTGCGCTGCGCCCGCTCGGCTACGCCATCATCAACTTGGGCAATAGCCAGCGAGTCCGATTGCGCGACGCCCTGGCACTACTGGAAGAAGCGCTCGGGCGCCGTGCCCGCATCCGGTACCGCGAAGCCCACCCTGCGGACGTCCGCTCCACCCAAGCCGATATCAGCCTGGCACAGGCTCTCCTGGGATGGACACCGAAGGTCTCCCTCCCCGAAGGCATCCAGCGCATGGTCCAATGGTACGAGCAGTACCGCCGGGAACTGCCAACTCTGAGTCTATCTGCCCTGCAATAAGCCGGGTGCACACGGGAGGGCACATGCCCCCCATCTCTGGATAGTACATCCGGCAACGGTCCCATGGGCATACGCGTTCGAGAGCAGCAGCTCGGTATCCTCGTTCTCGGTGTAGCGCTGGCGTATGCGGGGCTGACGCTGTGGAGCGCTCCCGCCTGGACCGTTGACGATGCGTACATCCTCTTCCGCTATGCCACAAACTGGGCACGCCTGGGAATCCCCACATGGAACCCCGGCGAGTCACCAGTCGAAGGATACACCGGCACCCTCTTCCTGGCACTGCTGACTGCGGGCATCCACATTGGCATCCCGCCAGAGCTGAGTGCCAAGGCGTTGGGAATCGCCGCTTACTTCGGAGCGGGGCTTGTACTGTGGCGCCTTCTAACGGAACTGGAGGTGCATGTGGGCGTGCGCGCTGCAGCCGTCCTGCTGTACTACACGCTGGCAGAGCTCTTCCCCCATGCGCTCAGCGGCTTGGAGACTACGCTCTTCCTGGCGCTCCTGCTGACGGCAACGTGGTGTGCGGTGCGATTTCGGCTCCGGCAACGCTTCCCCGAACTGCTTGGGGCAGCACTGGCTTTGGTGGCTCTGGCGATGGTTCGTCCAGAAGGAATACTGCTCAGCGCCCTGCTTATCGGAGCGCTGCTGTGGAGTAGCCACACCGGTGCGGTACCATGGAGGTGGACGCTGGCATTAGCGGTGCTGGTGCTGCTTCCCGTGGGCGCGGTGACCCTGTGGCGCTGGTCGGTCTACGGTGCCCTCCTTCCCAACACCTACTGGGCAAAACTCGGAAGCGGCTTCACCGCGCATGCAGCGCGTTCGCTCGTGGAGTTCGCAGCGCTCTCCTGGGCGGCGGCATGGGTTGCCGCGCTAATGCTTGCACTTCCGGAGTGGGAGGAAAGCCGCGCCCAGTTGCACCGCTTCCGTCCGCTGCTCCCAATTGGCGTAGCACTGAGTGTCGGGATGGGGATAGTGTTGCTGAGCTACTCCCGCAGCGAGCTGACGATGAACTACGCCCACCGCTTCTGGGTGCCCTTCTATCCGCTGGGACTGCTTGGAGCAGCGCTCTTGGCGGAAATCGGGCGGCGCACCGTACGTCCGGAAGCCCGCCCACAGCGCGCACGGGCAGTGTACGCAGTAGTGCTCCTTCTCATCGGCATGCAGTGCGCTGTCCAAGTGGCTCTTTGGCGATGGGAAGAGCGGAAGTTCCTACGTGACTATGAGCAGCTTCTCCAAGAGGAACATGCTGCTGCAGCAGAATTCCTCCGCCGCCTCCTTCCATCGGATGCCTGGATTGTGGTCTATCCCGACGCCGGACTTATTCCCTATCGCACGGGGCTACGCACGATCGATTTCGGTCGGCTCACCGACGCCTTTCTGGCACGCCATCGCTGGGGTGGGAGCGCACGCGACACGCTCATCCTGGCGTACGTCTTCCGGCATTCCCCTGCAGCGTTCGTATTCAAAAGCCGCTGCCGCGACCGCGTCTGCCTGACGGCAGAAGCCGATGCCCTACGTTCCGATCCCCGGTTTGCCCAATACGAACTTGCACACGTCTTCGACACGCGCGCCCGTGCACATGCCCACAGCTACTTCCTGCACGTTTACGTGCACCGCCGCTTCCTCCCTCAGGTACCGTCCTCATCGCAATAGCACTCCCTGGCAAGCAAGGAGCTCGTAGCATGCCTGGGCAAGCCGCTCGGGAGCATCGCCTTCAAGCCAGTGGATGTGTTCATAGCGACGGAACCAACTCCATTGCCGCTTGGCATACTGCCGGGTGCGGCGCTGCATCAGCGCAAGCGCCTGTTGTGCTGAGAGCTCTCCGCGCAGGTACGCAATGCACTCTTTGTAGCCGTGCGTGTTGAGTCCGGGGCAATCGGGTGCAAACCCCATTGCCAAGACCCGCTGGGTCTCCTCGATGAGCCCGTGGGTCCACATCCACTCCGCCCGGCGGTTGATGCGCTCGTAGAGTTGAGCGCGTTCCCAGGCAATGCCTATCCATACCGTGCGGAAGGGGCGTGGCGGTGCCGGAGATGCCCGCTGCGCCTGCGACAAGGGGATCCCCGTGGCGTAGAAGAACTCCAAGCCACGCAGAATGCGTGCGGGGTTCCGATCGGGATAGCGCGCAGCCAGTTCGGGATCAACCTGCTGGAGCTCGGCATAGAGGGCATCGCGCCCTTGGTGTAGGAGCCGCTGCTGCAATTGGCGCCGAATCTGCAGCCGCATCGGCATCGGCGGCTGTTCAAAGAGCCCGTAGCAAAGGGCGTGAATGTAGAAGGGCGAGCCTCCTACCACAACCGGCAGCTTGCCGCGTTGCGCAATCTCTGGAATCAACTGCAGGGCATCGCGAGCAAATTCGCCAGCACTGTAGTACTGATCCGGATCGCAGATATCTACGCAGTGGTGCGGCACGCGCTGGCGCTCTTCCGGCGTCGGTTTCGCCGTGCCGATATCCAAATAGCGATAAATCTGGCGCGAATCCGCCGAGATGACCTCCAGGGGCACCCATCGGGCAAGCTCCAAAACCGTCGCGGTCTTGCCCGACGCCGTCGCCCCTATGAGCAGGGCTACGACGGGTTCGGTTTGCTGTGCACGTCCTGCCACCCCTCCTTGCCCAGCAGCGGAACGAAGCGGAACTCCCCGAACTCCTCGTACTGGTATTCCTGCTCGGACTGACGCCGCACGCGCACCAGGACTTGCGATTGTAGGTCGCCCACCGGGATGACCAGCCGTCCCCCGATGGCGAGCTGCTCCAGCAACGGCTTTGGGATTTGCGGCGCCCCCGCTGTGACGATGATAGCATCGTAGGGGGCATGTTCCGCCCAGCCGATGCTGCCATCGCCGAAACGGGTCTGAATGGGCAGCCCCAGCTCCGCAAAGATGCGGCGCGCCCGCTGGTAGAGCTCCCACTGGCGTTCGACCGTATAGACCTTCGCACCCATGAGCGCCAGTAGAGCAGCCTGGTACCCACTACCGGTGCCGATTTCGAGCACCTTCTCCCCGGGCTCAAGCTCCAGCAGCGAGGTCATAAACGCCACCGTATAGGGCTGCGAGATGGTCTGGTTGAAGCCCAGCGGCAGCGCCACGTCCTCATAGGCACGATGCACGAAACTGGGATGCACGAAGCGTTCGCGCGGCAGACGTGCCATTGCCGCCAACACGCGCTCATTGCGAATGCCACGACGCCGCAGGTGCTCGACGAGCATCTGGCGCAATTCCGCGTAGGGATCGGGAAAATCGTTCCGTTGCTGCTGCATCAGCTTTGCTGCTCCTGCGGTAGCCCTGCTCCAAGGAGTTCGACCAAGCGTTCCCGCAAGCGAGCCGGCGAGACCCCAAGCTCAAGCACGCCTCCGTGCGCAATCGAGATCTCCCCGCTCTCCTCGGAGACCACAACCACCGTGGCATCAATTTGCTCGCTCAACCCCAATGCGGCACGATGGCGTGTCCCAATGGCACGACCGGTCACATGCGTTGCCACACTCAAAGGGAGGATGCAGCGCGCTGCCACAATGAGCTGATTCTCAATGACCACCGCCCCATCGTGGAGCGGCGAGCGTGGGTTGAAGATCGACAGCAGCAGCTCCTTCGTCACAATCGCCTGCAGGGGCACACCGGTTTCGATGACCAAGCGCGGACTCTGGGAGCCGGCAAACACAAGCAGCGCGCCGATGTGCTTGGTTGCCATCTCGGTAACGGCTTCCAGCACCTCATCCAGCACCGGTGCCATCGGCGTACGCAGGAGCAGCCGCAGCAACTTCGTTCGGGTCAACTGCACCAATACCCGACGCAGCTCCGGTTGGAACAGCACCACGAACGCCAACAACCAGACGCCCGCCACTGTGTGCACGATCCAGCCCAAGGCAGCGAATTTCCCCACCTCTACCACCACGCTCAGAAGCAGCAGGAGCGCCAGCCCCAGCAGGACCTGCACCGCAGGCGTATCGGAGAGCGCCCGGTAGAGCCAGTAGAAGAGCGCGCCCACCGCTGCAACATCCAACACATCCACCAGGGTCACCTGAAGAAATCCAACCCGGAACAGCTCAATCATTGCCCGTTGTGACCGGGTGTGCGGTCGCGCTGCCGTCGCTCATAGGCAGCCACAATATCGGCAACCAGACGATGGCGCACAACATCGCTGCGGTCGAAGTAGACAAAGGCAATGCCTGGAATGCCCTGCAGCACCTCCTGCACGTCCACCAATCCCGACGCCGAAGGCTTGGGCAGGTCGATCTGCGTCACATCGCCGGTGATGACCGCCTTCGAGCGCGGACCCAGGCGTGTCAGGAACATCTTCATCTGCCCGACGGTGGCGTTCTGGGCTTCGTCGAGAATCAAGAACGCGTTGCTGAGCGTGCGCCCGCGCATGTACGCCAGTGGCACCACCTCGACGATCCGCCGCTCCATCATCGAGCGGAGCTTCTCCGCGCCGAGCATCTCGATGAGCGCATCGGTGAGCGGTCGGAGATAGGGATCGACCTTCTCCTGCAGGTCCCCCGGCAGGAATCCCAAGGATTCGCCCGCCTCGACCGCAGGGCGCGAGATGATAATGCGCCCGACCTCATCCCGCTGCAGTGCCGCCAGCGCCATGGCAACGGCAAGGTAGGTCTTGCCCGTCCCCGCCGGACCAATGGCAAAGACCACATCGTGGGTGCGCACCAGGCGGCAGTACTCCAACTGCTTCGGCGTACGGGCACGGATCGCCCCCTGCCGTCCGACGTAGATGACCTCCTCCTGCTCCTGCGGGGAGCGCAACCCGCGCTCAGCAGCAATCAGCTCCACAACCGTTGCAACATCCTCCGGCAGCAATCGCCCGTTGCGCCGCAGAAGGTAGATGAGCTCAGCAAAGAGCGCTTCCAGCGCGGCGATCTCCTCGGCATCACCCCGCAGCACAACAACATTGCCCCGCACGATGACTGCCCCGCCCAAGCGGCGCTCGATCAGGTGGAGATACTGGTCGTTGACCCCAAAGAGCGCAAGCGGCTCGACATCCGCCAGCGTGATGCGCTTCTCGAGTACTTCCGTCGGCATGCCTACTGTGCAGTCTCAGCGCTGCTTCTGCGAATTTCCGCTGCTATAAACGAAGAAGTTCGCTCTCCAGTTGGAGCTGCCGTGGGGTGCCGCCACCCCCGGCGGTCGGGCACCCCATCAGAACGCGCTCACTCCCCACGCTTTGAGGGCGTCTGCGGCGCCGCCTGTTGCGGGGTCTCCTGTTGCGCCGGTGCTGCGCTCTGCTGCTGCGCTAAGCGCTTCTTGCGGTAGTAGGAGCGTTCGGCACGCAGCTCCTCCGGTGTCTTGGGACCCGGCGGCGGGATGCGCAAGACCTGCCCTGGATAGATGATGTCGGGATTGCGAATCTGGTCGGTGTTGGCAATCCAAATCTTGGGCCACTGCAGCGGATCGGCGTAGATATCCGGCTTGCCGGAGATGTTCCACAAGCAATCACGATCGCGCGCCCAGGTACCGACGGTATAGGTCTTTTCGCGCTTCTCGCGGTAGAGCCCGCGGATTTCCCGTGCCAACTCGATAATGCGGTTGTAAAACTCCGGCAGCAACGCGATCTTCTCCGCGCGCAAGGCGTTGAGTTCACGCTCCAGCGCCTCGATCTCTGCACGCCGGTCCGCCAGGACATCATCGGGCAAGCCGCGGTATTCGCGCACACGCCCCTCCAGTTGCCCCAATCGCTGGCGGAAGCGCTCGACATCGGCTTGAGTAGCTTCAACCAGTGCATAAAGCTCCTCGTTGCACCGGCGCACATCTGCAACGGTTTGCTGGAGCTGTGCTTCCAGGCGCTGGACTTCACTGCTGACCGCCTGGAACTGCGCCTGCAACTGGGATACCTTTGCCTGCCACTCTTGAATCCGCAGCTCCGCCTCGGCTTTTGTTAACTGCTCATCGGGTTTGGTCGGATCGGGGCGCTGCTGTGCTACAACTGCTGCGCACGCAGCCAAGAACAGTGCGACGCTATGCCGCTTCATTGCATCCTCCCACTCCTTGTGCAACATTAGCGCGGCTTCTTCTGGGTTCGGATCTCTACCCCGGGCTGCTCCTCTGGAGCCGGCGGTGCCGGTGTGTAGTCAGGCCAGGAGTTCGGCCACGTTGCCAGCTTCTCGCGCACGAACTGCTGCTGGCTCTGGCATTGCTGCAGTTCGCGCTGCCGCGATGCAAGCTCCCCTTGCAGACGCCCTTTCTCGGCTTCCTTCCGCGCAATGTCCTGGCTCAGTTGCCGTTCCGCTGCCCGCAGTTCACGCAGCCGTTGGAGCTGCTCCTCCGTGATTTTGGGCGTACACCCCACCAAGTACACCCCCACGAGCGCCAGCACCATCGGAAGTGCTGCGGAGACTCTCATGGTGCCCTCGCATTGCTGTGAGACATCCGACGCTGCCACAAACTTAGGGCAAATTCCCTAATGTTCCACTGCACGCCTTGCTGCGCTCGAACTTCCACCCGTAGCGTTGCAGCCATTGTTCGGCATGTGCCAGCATCGCTGGTGTATCCACATCTTGCCAGAAGTGCTCCCCGATATCGAGCGCATACACCTGCCCCAGAGCAGCAAGGCGGCGTACTCCATCGGTGAGCGAAGCATCCCCTTGGGTTTCTACCACCTCCTGTAGCGCCGTCAAGAGAGCCGAGCCAGCGACGAAGACCCCGGTGTCCACCGCATTGTAGGCTTGCAACTCTTTGCCAATGGCGCGCACTCTACCCTCGTGGACCATCACCTTGGTGGCATCGGCAAGGTCGAGAATGCGCTGCAGCCGGAAATCCACGCACAGAGCAATTCCCTGCGCCGGAAGCGGCTGGCGTTGAAGCCAGCACAGCAGCTCCGGCTCCACAATATGGTCGCACATCAACAGCAGGAAGCGCTCCTGCAGGAGCGGAGCCGCTGCCAGCACCGAGAGCCCGTTTTGCCCCTCAAATCGCGGATTGTGCACCCACCGGCAACGAAGCTGCCCGGCGTAGGTGCGGAGGAACCCGGTTATCTCCTCTGCCCGGTAGCCGACGACGACCACAGCGTCCGTGCAGCCTGCCTGCTCCACTCCGCGCAACACCCACTCCAGCAGCGGACGCCCTGCAAGCGGGACCAAGGGCTTGGGATGCATTCCATGCGGCTGTAGGCGAACTCCCTTCCCTGCAGCAATGATGAGTGCCTGCCGCAGCATTACGACTGTGGGAGCCCCTGCCGTGCTGCCCTCCACTGAAGAGCCAACTCCCGCAGCGCCCCACAGAGCATCCGGTACTGCTCCGCCAAGGCATGTTGGACCGGCTCCCCAGGGCGCACGTGCGGGCTTTTGAAGTAGAAGCTCAGCCAAGTTTGCGGACCGCGCCACCCTGCGCGCGCTGCCAAGTCCAGAAACAGCACCAAATCCAGTACCAACGGCGCCGCCAGAATCGAATCCCGGCAGGAGAAATTCATCCGCAACTGCATCGGATAGCCCATCCACCCCACCAGGTCTATGACGTCCCAGCTCTCTTTGGCATCCCCGCGCGGCGGGTAGTAGTGGATGCGCACCTTGTGGTACAGCTCCCCGTAGAGCTCCGGATAGAGCTGTGGCGAGAGTATCCCATCGAGCACCTCGGACTTGGTAGCTTCCTTGGAGCGGAAGCTGCCTTCGTCGTCGAGCACCCAACCGTCCCGATTTCCCAGGATGTTGACCGAGAACCATCCCTGAACGCCGAGGAGGCGCATCCGCAGCGCCGGAGCCAGCACCGTCTTCAGCAGGGTTTGCCCGGTCTTGAGGTCTTTGCCCGCAATCGGCACTCCCTTGAGCTCGGCGAGCTCCTCCAGTGCGGGGATGTCCGCTGCCCGATTCGGCGTTGCATTGGCATATGGGATGCCCTCCTGCAGCGCCGCGTAGGCGTAGATCTGCGACGGGGCAATTGCCGGGTCGTTGCGCTCCAATCCCTGCTCAAAGGCTCGCAGCGAGCGATGGCAAGGCGCAAGCTCAAGGTACACCTCCGTTGATGCGCACCAGACCATAACCGCCCGCTCCGCCCCGACAGCTGCCTTTGCCTGCCGGATATCCTCGCGGAGCGCTTCCGCCAGCTCCCGCTTCGTTCGCCCCTGCTTGACGTGCGGACCGTCCAGTTTGCGCACGTACTGCCGGTCAAAGACTGCCTTCATGGGGCGGATTTGGCGGAGAAAATCCCGCAGTGCGTGCAAGTCCTGTTCCTGCAGCACCCCGGCAGCACAGGCGGCTTCGTAGGCATCGTCTGGGAAGATATCCCACGCAGCGAAGTGTAGCGCCTCAAGCGGTGCCAGCGGCAGCACCTCGGAGATGGGCTGCTCGCCTCCATCCTCCTGGAGCGGAATGCGCCCCAGTTGTGAAAAAGCTCCAATCGGTTGGGCACGCCCCCGCCGAATCGCCTCCACTCCGGCGAGGAAGGTTGTCGCAACCGCGCCCATCCCAGGCAGTAATACCAGCAGCGGTCCGGTATGTGGAACCATCGCTTCCCCTCTGCCGCTTCACCCAACTACCGGTCAATGTCCAAACGTAATTGCTCGACAAAGCGCTGCTGCCGCTTCCGGGTCCATCTCCACAGGAGTAGCACCGCAGCGTTGAGCAGCACAAGCTCCCCAGCAAGGAATAGCTGCGGCATCCCCGCCAGGCAGCAGACAAAGAGCGCACCCGTGCGGTAGTTCGAGCTCAAAATGCTCCAGCCCCGAACCACAGGTAGCAGGAGCTGGCGGTACAGCTGTGCCACGCGTCCCGCACTGCTGCCCTGCGCTTGGCGCAGCAGCAACTCCTCCCCGCTCAGCCAACGTTGGACGGCACTGTAGAGCTGATACAACGGACGGAGCACCCACGGTACCTGCTCCCACCGGGCAGCAAGCACGGGCTTGGAGTGCACGAGGTATTCGTACAGTTGACGCTGCCGTTCGTAGGCTCCCGCCTGTACGAAGTGGCTCAGTGCAGCTCCTGCAACCAACGCCCAAATCCATTCGCCCACGCTCGAGTGCAGGGAGAGTCCCAGCGCCAAGTACAGTGCTGCAAAGGTTCCATGGTCGCATACTCCATCCACGAGCTTCCCCAGCTCGGAGCTCTTCCCGGTCAAGCGTGCCAGCTGCCCATCAGCTCCGTCCAGCACATGCCAGAGCAGCATGCAGGCAAATCCCACCCAGCAGGTCCATCCGTACTGCCAAAAGCCGTAGGCGAGCGCAGCTGCCACCCCACTTCCCAGCCCTGCCAGCGACAACAGATTCGGGTGGATGCCCCACCGAGCCGCCCGCTGCGCCAACCACCAGCTTGCCGGATGGATAATCCAGCGGTTCGTCCACTCCTCGATCTCCGCCGTACGCCAAGCCCACCGGGCATGCGGCTCAGCCTTCCCCAAGGCTTCAGCGACGGATGGCGCCATCGGCTGCGTCCCGACCTTCTCCCCACAGCGTCGCTATTAGCGTGCGCGGACGGGCACGCTCACGATGTTCGCACAAATAGATGCCCTGCCATGTGCCCAACCCCAGCTGCCCGTCCACCACAGGAATCAGCAGCGAACATCCCAAGAGCACACTCTTGATATGCGAGGTCATGTCGTCCGGACCCTCGACCGTGTGCTCGTACAGCCGAGGATCCTCCGGCACCAGCCGGCGCAAAAAGCGCTCCATGTCGGAGCGCACGCTTGGATCGGCATTCTCATTGATTGCCAGGCTTGCACTGGTGTGTTGCAAAAATACGTGCAGCAGCCCGACCTGCACCTGCTGCAGCTCCGGTAGCTGCGCCAGAATTTCGTCCGTGACCAAATGGATACCGCGCGGCTTTGCCGCAAGCCGAACGACCCGCTGCACCCACAACATTTGCACTCCACCACTGCAGCAGCAGAAGACGAAGAACGCGCTTCTGCTCAGGCAGCCTCAATGCAAGGGAAGTTGCGCCGGCGACGCGTCCCCACCAGCTTGCCTGCCCAGGGCTCCCACCCAAGTGCTCTCGGTTGCCGACAGCTGCCGTATCTTCGCTTGATAACAGCGCAGGGGCACCATGAGCTTCCATACCATTCCCGAGCTGTTCCTGCAGGTCGTTGACCGGTTCCGGACGGAGTCGGAGCAGAGAGCGCACAAGCCCGCTTTTCTGGTCAAACGCGCCGGACGCTACCAACCGGTGACCTACGCTGAGCTCGCCGCACTGGTCTACCGCTGCGCTGCCGGACTGCTCCGCTTGGGAATCGCTCCGGGAGACCGCGTCGGGATCGTCTCGGAGAACCGCTTGGAATGGGTTGTAGCAGACCTGGCAATTGCCGGCATCGGAGCTGTCAGCGTTCCGGTGTTCCCAACTCTGACGGGCGAGCAGATTGCCTACATTCTGGACCACAGTCAGACCGTTGCCGCCTTCCTCTCCAACCGCTTCCAGTGGCAGAAGCTGCGCCCGGTGATGTCCAGCATCGGGTACTTGCAGCACCTCATCCTCTTCAGCGAGGAGCCTGGCGTGCCCGTGCTTCAATGGCGGGAGTTCCTGGAATCCGCCCCTGTGGAGCAACTGCCGCGCTGGGAGCAGGAGTATCGCGAGCGGGCAGCCTCCGTGCAGCCCGATGCCCTGCTGACGCTCATCTACACCAGCGGCACGACCGGAGTCCCCAAAGGAGTGATGCTCTCCCACCGCAACGTTGTGGAGAACGTCAAAGCCGCGCTGCGGGCAGTACCGATCGATTCCTCGGATGTGCTGCTGTCCTATCTCCCGCTGAGCCACTCCTACGAGCGCACCACTGGGTATTACAGCGCCTTTGCTGCCGGTGCAACTATTGCCTTCGCCGAATCGATTGAGACTGTCGCCCACAACCTCACCGAGGTGTGCCCAACCGTGATGACAAGCGTTCCCCGGCTCTTCGAGCGCGCACGCTCTCGGGTGACGGCAACACTTGCGCAGCAGCCCCAACTTCGGCGACGTATCGCCCTCTGGGCACTCGATGTTGGGCGCCGGGCATGGCACGAACGGCAACGCAGAGGGCGCCTCTCTGCTACAACGGCTGCGCAACTGCGGTTTGCCGACCGCCTTGTCCTCCGGAAGCTCCGCGAACGCTTCGGCGGGCGACTGCGCTTCTTCGTCTCCGGCGGGGCAGCCCTTCCAGTGGATGTTGCCGAATTCTTCTTCGCCATCGGCATCCCCATCCTGGAGGGCTACGGCTTGACCGAAGCCGCTCCGGTGCTCACCGTCAATCGGCTCGACGATATCGAGCTGGGCACTGTAGGCAAACCCCTGGACAACGTGGAAATCCGCCTGGCAGAGGATGGGGAGATCCTGGCACGCGGTCCGAACATCATGCACGGCTACTGGCGCGACCCCGACGCCACCGCCGAGGCAATCGATTCGGAGGGCTGGCTCCACACCGGCGACATCGGCTGCTGGAGCGCCCGCGGCAACCTCATCATCACCGACCGCAAGAAGCACATCTTCGTCAGCAGTGGTGGCAAGAACATTGCACCTCAGCCCATCGAACAGCTCCTATGCCAGAGTCCCTACATTGACCAATGCCTGCTCATCGGTGACGGGCGCCCGTACTGTACAGCGCTGATTGTGCCCGATTTCGAAGCCCTCACCGCCTACGCCGCCGAACACGGCATTGCGGAAAGCTCTGCCGAGGCATTGGTGCAGCATCCGGCAATCCAGCAGCTCATCCAGCGCGAACTGGATCGCCTGCAGCGTCCGCTTGCCCGCTACGAGCGGGTCCGCCGCTTCACGCTCCTGCCCAAGCCCTTCTCGATTGAAAGCGGGGAACTGACCCCGACGCTCAAAATCCGCCGCAGCGTCGTTGAACGCAACTACGCCGAGCTCATCGAGGCGATGTACCGGCTCAAGCCGTCCGAGGAGCAGTAATTTTGCCCTCGGCATCGTCCCCTAAGCCGCCACAGCGCAATGGAGCACAGCGTCTGCGAACGTGGGTTCGTCGTTGACCTCTTTGCCCGCCGGATTTTCCCCGCCGAGCTCTCCGTCGAGCAGGGGCGCATCCAGGCGATCGTGCCCGTAGAAGCTCACCAGGTCGAGCGGGTCTACCTCCTCCCCGGCTTTGTGGATGCCCACGTTCACGTAGAGAGCTCGCTGCTTCCACCGCCGGAGTTTGCGCGTCTGGCAACGGTGCACGGTACGGTTGCTACGGTCTCCGATCCGCACGAGATTGCCAACGTGCTCGGCATCGAAGGCGTCCGCTACATGCTGCGCACCGGGCAGCAAGTGCCCTTCAAGTTCTGCTTCGGTGCCCCATCGTGCGTGCCCGCCACCCGCTTTGAGACCGCCGGAGCCGAACTCAGCGCCGAGGATATCCGGACGCTCTTCGCCGAGGGCATCACCTATCTCAGCGAGATGATGAACTTCCCCGGCGTGCTCTCGGGCGACCCTGAAGTGCTGGCAAAGCTTGCTGTTGCCCGCGCTATGGGACGCCCAATCGACGGACACGCCCCGGGACTGCGTGGCGAACAAGCCCGCCAATACGCCGCCGCCGGTATCACAACCGACCATGAGTGCACCGAGCTGGAGGAGGCGCTCGACAAAATCGCAGCGGGCATGAAGATCCTCATCCGCGAAGGCTCAGCTGCGCGCAACTTCGACGCCCTCCATCCGCTGCTGCGGCTGCATCCGGACTCCTGCATGTTCTGCACGGATGACCAGCACCCGGACCTCCTGGCGCTGGGGCATATCAATGAGCTGGTTCGCCGCGCAGTGGCGTTGGGATACGACCTCTTCGATGTACTGCGCGCAGCCTCGCTGCATCCAGTGCAGCATTATGGGCTGCCTGTGGGCTTGCTCCGGGTGGGCGATCCCGCCGATTTCATCGTCGTTGAGGATTTGACCGACTTCCGTGTCCTGCGCACGTACATCAACGGAGAGCTCGTTGCCAGCAACGGCAAGCCCTTGCTGGAGCATCGTACCGTAGAGTGCCCCAACCAATTCCGTGCGCGTCCCAAGCGCGTGGAGGAGTTCCGTCTTGCAGCACAAGGGACACGGGCTCGGGTCATCGAAGCCTATGACGGACAGCTCCTGACGGGAGAACTCGTTCTCCCCGTTCACGCCCGCGATGGCGAGGTACTCCCCGACCCCGAACACGACATCCTCAAGCTCACGGTGGTCAACCGCTATACCGATGCGCCTCCGGCAGTGGCGCTCATCCGCGGATTCGGGCTGCGGCGTGGGGCGCTTGCTTCCAGCGTTGCCCATGATTCCCACAACGTCATCGCTGTCGGCACAAGCGATGAGGAACTCTGCCGCGCCGTCAACGCCGTCATCGAACACCGTGGGGGCTTAGCCGTTGTCGAGGGCGAAGAGGTGCTGGTGCTCCCGCTCCCGATTGCAGGATTGATGAGCCCGGAGGATGGCTACACCGTTGCCCGCCTGTACACTGCGCTCGACCAGCGGGCAAAGCAGCTGGGCTCGCCCCTGCGCGCCCCCTTGATGACGCTTTCCTTCATGGCACTGCTGGTCATCCCCGCGCTCAAGCTCAGCGACCGCGGGCTCTTCGACGGGCGCAGCTTCCGCTTCACCTCGCTGTGGGCAGAGTAGCTCAGACCCGCTGGGGGACCCGGCGAAAGGCGTAGAGCTGCTGCCGGAAGTACGTGACCACGTCCATCCACAGCCGCTGCGGCAGCGGGAGGTCTTGGCGACTCAGCGGGAACTCCGGATCACTCAACCCGTAGCCTTTGGGCTTCTGCAACGGCGGGAAGTATGCCGTCCCAAAGAGCCAATCCCAAATTGCCAGCTTCGTGCTGAAGTTCTTATTGTGCGCCTCCGGGTCCGTTGCATGATGCCACCGGTGCATCTCCGGACCGTTGATGATGTATTGCAACCAGCCCGAGCGCACGTCGATGTTGGAGTGAATGTACATGCCCCAGAGCGCATCGATCGTACCTTTGAGGACTGCTACCTCCGGGGGTGCCCCCAGCAGTACAATTGGAGCGAACTCGACGGTCTGGTTGATGAGAATCTCTAAGGCATGGGAACGCGAGCCGGAGAGCCAATCCACTGCTTGCGCCGAATGGTGCGCTTCGTGAATGCGCCAGAAGAGCGGGTGCGTGTGCTGCAGACGATGGAACCAGTAGATGTAGAAGTCGTGCGTGACCAGGAAGAAGAGCAATTGCAGCCAGATGGGCCAGTCCGACACCAGGCGTAGTCGCGACAGCCCCGTGTGCGTGTCGATGAACTCGATGATAAAGGAGATGACCATGCCAAGCGCGTAGCTTTGCGCGATGGTGTAGAGGAAGAAGTCGTAGAACCAGCCCTCGCGGAAGAACTTCTGTCCCTTGTCGTAGGGGAAGAGGCGCTCCAACGTGATGATGATGGCAGCGCCAAGGACGATTGCTATTGCCGAGAGCCAGCGGATATCTCCCAATCCCATCTGCTTGTGCTCGGCTGTGCTACGGACGCAAAATTATGTGGCGTCGCGGACAGCTCTCAAGCGCGCCGTCTCCTGCAGCAGCAAGGTTTGCCAAGCCTCGGCAAGCAGCCTCTGCCGGAGAAACGCCTGAGCAATCCGATGGAGCAAGAGCTGCTCTTGGAAGGGCTCGCGCTCAGGCGCCCGCAGCAAAGCAAAGAGTGCTGCCCAGGGCTGCCCTGCAGCAAGCTCAATCTCCACCGAGTCGGCGTGAATTCCTTCGGGAAAGTGCGGGAACTCCGGATCAGGCTCCGGAATGCGCTCTACACTCGCCAGCAATGCCAGGTCCTGCCCGGTCAAGACAGGGCTGTGCCGAATTGGCTCGGGCAAGGCATCAATCCCGATGCCGCAGCCGCTCGGTCGCGGCATCTCAAACAGGGCAGCTCCCGATGCCCGGCAGTACCAGTTATACCCCAGCCGCCCGACCAAGTCCATCCGGTTCGGGTCAATACGCCCGTTGACCATGACGGATTCGGCAACGTGGAAGAGCACCACCTCCAGGAGCACCAGATTGCCATTGCCTCCGCGCTCCCGTGCCAACGGGATATGCTCCAGCAGGACGCACTCCATGATGAAGGGTGATTCCGCCACCCCCGGCGGGCGCACCCGCTGGCTGGGGTACTTGCTCAAACCAGCTTTCGCAAACTCATCCACTCCGGCATCGTACTCGGCAGAGGCAAGGTTGGCTTGCTCGGCAATTCGGTAGGTGACAACGCTGATGGTGCACTCCCGCGTCTGCAGCAGGTTCTCCAGCGTGTGCTTGGGAAGCATCGTGCGCAGGGAGTGCGCCGGACCAATTGCTACAATTGGGGGATGCGAGGCGAAGGCGTTGAAGAAGCTGTAAGGTGCCAAGTTCGCCCGTCCCTGTGGGTCCAGCGTTGCCACCAGTGCAATCGGGCGCGGAGCAATGCCGCTGAGCACCAACTGGTGGCGCTCCCGGTAGGAGAGCTCCGAAGGGTCAATCGCGCGCATGCTCACACGGTGAGTAGCTCCGCTGGAACCTCCTGCAGCAGCTCGCCATCGAGCGCACCACGGAACTTCTGGAAGTTCTCGGCAAAGAGCCGCTGGAGCCGCCGGGCGGCTGCGTCGTAGGCATCTGGATCTGCCCACAACTGGCGCGGCTGCAAAATTTCTGCCGGCACTCCAGGACAGCTCTTGGGCACCGCCAGCCCGAAGAAGGGTTCGCGCTCGTACTCGACCGCATCGAGTGCCCCGCTCAGCGCTGCTCGCAGCAGCGCCCGCGTGTACGCAATGCTGATGCGGCGCCCCACACCGAACCCACCGCCGATCCAGCCCGTGTTGACCAACCACACCTGAGCCCCATGCTGGTGCAACCGCTCTTGTAACATCCGAGCATAGACCATGGGCTGATGCACCATGAAGGGCGCCCCAAAGCAGGTGCTGAAGGTCGGCACAGGATCGGTAATGCCACGCTCGGTCCCTGCCACCTTTGCCGTAAAGCCCGAAAGGAAATGGAACATCGCCTGCGCCGTGCTCAAGCGTGCTATCGGCGGCAATACCCCAAAGGCGTCGCAGGTCAGGAAGAAGATGTTGCGCGGATGCCCAGCACGGTTTTCGGCAACGACATTCTCCATGCCAAACCGCGAGTACGACGCACGCGTGTTCTCCGTGAGCGAAGCATCGGCATAGTCCACCTCGCGCGTGCGCTCGTCGTAGACGACGTTTTCCAGAATCGTGCCAAAGCGACGGCTCAGCGCGTAGATGATCGGCTCGGCTTCGGGCGAGAGATTGATGACCTTGGCGTAGCAGCCATTCTCGAAGTTGAACACCCCATCGGGGCTCCAGCCATGCTCATCATCGCCGATGAGCGGACGCTCCGGATCGGTCGAAAGCGAGGTCTTCCCCGTCCCCGACAGCCCGAAGAAGAGTGCCACATCGCCCTCGCGCCCCACATTGGCAGCGCAGTGCATCGGAAAGATGCCCTGCAGCGGATAGAGGTAGTTGAGCACGGTGAAGACCGTCTTCTTGATTTCGCCTGCGTACGGAGTGCCACCGATGAGCGCCGTGCGCTCGCCGAAGTGGATGATGACAAAGACCTCCGAGCGGGTGCCATCCAGTTCTGGAACCGCCTTGAACCCCGGGGCATGGTAGAGCGTAAATGGGGCATCGAACTCCTCCTCCCCAGCAGGGATGAACATGTTGTAGGCAAAGAGGCTGTGCCAGGCGGATTCGGTAACAATCCGCACTGGGAAGCGCCATCGGGGATCGGCACCGCCATAGCAATCCCTCACATACAGCGGACGGCGCTGTAGGTAGGCAAACAGGCGCCTTTTGAGCGCAGTGAAGGCATCAGCGGAAAAGGGGCGGTTGACTTCCCCCCACCACACGTGCTCGCGGCTGGAGTCCTCCTCGACGATGAACTTGTCGCGCGCGCTACGTCCAGTATACGGCGTCGTCCGTACGATGAGTGCTCCATGAGCCGAAAGCACTGCTTCCTCGTTCCGGAGGGCATGCTCGTAGAGCTGCGCCGGTGCAAGGTTGTAGTAGAGCGTCCCTGTATTGACCAACCCTTGCTGTTCCAGCCACTGTCGAACGGTCTCGGGTGATGCCATAGAGGAAGCTCCCACTCTGCAACTTACCTGTGGCACAAAAATCTGGCTTTGTCGCCAAACGGTACACCACTGGCGCTCACAGTCCCGAGCCCCCAGCTTGCCTGCATGGCTGCTGCGCAACGCCTAAGTTTGCATCGCAAACGGGCTCACGTATCGGCAGCAATGGAGCAACAGACCCGTCTTCGCACCTCTGTGCATTCAGACACCGTGGTGGATTGGCACGAGGTCGCCTACCTGCTGCTCTGTTCCCGACGCATTGATGAGCTCGAGGAGCAGCAGCTTCTCCCTGCGGGCAAGATCACGTACCAGTTCTCCGCCAAAGGGCATGAGCTGGCGCAAATCCTGCTGGGCTTGCACCTGCGCCATCCCCACGATGGGGCAACCGTCTACTACCGTTCCCGCCCCTTTATGCTCTCGGTGGGCTTGACCCTTGCGGAGGCGTTTGCCGGTCCGCTGGGCAAGGCAACCAGCCCGAACGGAGGACGTGACATCGGCGTCGTCTTCAACCTACCCCCCCGGCGTGGGGTGACCGTACTGCCTGCCAGTGGAGATGTGGGGGCGCAGTATACCCCCGCCGCAGGCTGGGCACAGGCGATTCTGTATCGCATCCAGGTGCTCCAAGACAGCTCCTGGCACGGTGCCATCGCCGTTGCACTCGGAGGGGATGGTTCGCTTGCCACCAACGGATTCTGGGCAGCGCTGACCATGGCAACGACGCTGCGGTTGCCTCTGCTTTTCTTCGTGGAGAACAATGGCTACGGCATCTCCGTGCCTTCGACACGTCAAGTTCCCGGCGGGCGCATTGTGCCGAACCTCCGCTCCTTCCAGAACCTGCGCCTGTGGGAGGGCGATGGGACCGACCCCGAGGAAGCCGCAGCTCTCATCGGCGAAGCAATTGCCTTCGTGCGCTCGCACAACGGTCCGGCACTACTGGAGCTCCACATCCCTCGGCTCTGCGGGCACTCCAGCGCCGATACGCAGGCATACAAATCTGCAGAGGAACGCCAGCGGGAGCTTGCCCGCGATCCACTGGAACGGCTCCGCGGCTTCCTCCTGCGCACGGGCATCTTCAGCCCTCCCCAGTGGGACGAGCTCTGCCAACGCGTCGAACGCGATGTCCACGCAGCGCTGGAGGAAGCATTGGCGCATCCGGAACCGGCGCCCGAAACCGCACGGCGCCATCTATTCTTCGAGCCGGATGCTCCCCAGCGCGTTGGAGGATTGCTCCCCGAGGGCGCCATTCCTTTGGGGGGCTCGACCACACCCACTCGGCAAGGTCCCCGCATCAACATGGTGGATGCCATCCGGCGCACGTTGGAGCACGAGCTGGAGCGCAACCCGCGCATGCTCGTCTTCGGGGAGGATGTCGGCGTCAAAGGTGGCGTCCACGGGGCAACGCTGGAGCTGCAGCGCAAGTTCGGCGCTGAACGCGTCTTCGATACCTCGCTCTCAGAGGAGGGCATCATCGGACGCGCCGTCGGCATGGCATTGGCAGGACTACTGCCCGTGCCCGAGATTCAATTCCGCAAGTACGCCGATCCTGCCACCGAACAGCTCAACGATTGTGGGACCATCCGCTGGCGCACCAACGGCGCATTTGCTGCCCCCATCGTCGTGCGCATCCCAGTTGGGTTCAGCAAAGTGACGGGCGACCCCTGGCACAGCGTCTGCGGAGAGGCGATCTTTGCCCATGCTCCCGGATGGCGCATTGCCTTCCCCTCCAATGCCGAAGATGCCGTCGGACTCCTCCGGGCAGCTCTGCGCGGCAACGACCCGGTGCTCTTCTTCGAACATCGCGCCCTCTACGATACTGCCTTGGCGCGGCGCCCCTACCCCGGGGATGAGTACCTCCTCCCCTTCGGACACGCTGCCGTCGTGCAGGAGGGCACGGCGGTGACCATCGTCACCTGGGGAGCAATGCTCTACCGCGTCCTGGAAGCGGTGCAGGCACTGGCAATCGAGGCAGAGATCCTTGACCTGCGCACGCTGGTACCCTGGGACGTGGAACGAGTCCTCAGCTCGGTCCGCAAGACCGGACGCTGCCTCATCGTGCACGAAGACACCTGGACCTGCGGGATAGGCGCAGAGATTGCCGCAACTGTTGCCGCAGAGGCATTCCGCTGGCTGGATGCCCCGGTGCAACGCTGCGCAGCGCCGGATTGCCCGGTGCCGTACAACCGGCGCCTCATGGACGCGGTCATCCCAACAGTGGAGCAGATTCGGCAGACCCTGGAAGCACTCCTCCGCTTCTGAGCAGCTCTACAAGCCGGCGCGCCACAACGGTGCTCCCGCCGAGACGTTCGCGCACAAACGCACGGGCTGCCGTCGCTGCCTGCTTGTACTCCTGTGGCTGCTGCATGAGCCGTTCCACCCACTGCCGCAGCTGCTCAGCATTGCACACAACACAGAGTGCCCCAACCCGCTGCAAGGGCGCAGCATCGGGGGAGGCAGCGATGCGCGGACCACAGGCGACCGGGATGCCGTATGCTGCCGGCTCGACCACATTGTGCACGCCGCGCCCGAACCCACCGCCCACGTATGCCGCTTGGGCATAGCGGTAAAGCCCTAAGAGCACTCCAACCCTGTCCACCACCAGCACGGCGGGCTTACCTTGTTCCGGCGCTCCAGGCTGACTCCAGAATCGTGCCTGCGGAAAGAGCCGCTGCACCTGCTGCAGGTGTGCCGCATCAGGCACATGCGGCACCAGGACAAGTGTGAGCCGCTGCCCCAGCTCCTGCGGGAGCTCCTGCAGCAGCCGCACCAGCAGGCGATGGTCGGCAGCCCAGGTGCTTCCGGCAATCAGGACCCAACGCCCGGTGCTGTACTCTGTAGGGAATTCCAACTGCGGCGCCGCCTGCACGGCTTCCCAGATGCGGTCGTACCGCGGATCGGGAATCGCCTCCACCTCGGACACCAAGCGGCGGAAGTAGCGGGCGTTCTCCTCTCCCAGCGCCAGCACTCTCTGGAAGCTCCCCAGCAGACAGCGAAGTGCTTCCCGCAGCGGTGGAAGTCGCCACAGCCAAGAGCGCGGAGCCGTAGCAGCAACGAGCATCGCCGGAATCCTCCACCGCCGAAGCTCTCGGAGATGCCAGGGCCAGAGCTCGTAGCGGACAAACACCGCCGCAACGGGGCGCAACTGCTCCAGCTCCCAGCGCACCGCCCGAGGCGTATCCGGCGCCATGAGCACAACTGCATCGGCTTCCGGTGCATGCCGATGCTGCCGATACCCCGCCGGCGAGAAGAAGGAGACAACGAACGGCAGCCCGGGGAACTCGCCCTTCACCCTTCGCAGCACCGAGCGGATGTGCTCATATTCCCCCGCAGATGCACAGTGCACCCACAGGCAGCCCGTGGGGAGCTGTTCCGGAAGCGTTGACCGCCATCGGGAGCGTTCAGCCGCTGCGCTACGCCAGTGCGGCAGCACCCTTGCGCCTGCGTGCAGCAGCGCGCTCACACCGGCCGAAAGCCAGCTCAGTACTCGTGCGCATTGCTCCATGGGATGCCCTCGCCGAAGGCAGCGAAATTACGTATTTTGCCACCCTGGCGCGAGTCGCATGAATACTGTGCATTCTGCATCGCTCCACGCAGCCGTTCTGGCGCGCAAGGTGCGTCGCCGCCACCTTGAGTACCTGCTCTTGGCGGCGATCCAAGGCTTCTTCACCGGCGCACTCACGCCCGCAGTCCAGCTCCCCATCGCCCTGCTGCTGGCAGCAATGGCGCTCACCATGGGGGCAATGTTGGCGTGGAACCGCGAGGTGCGACGCCTTGTTGCCAATCCGTACCAACGCCTGGCAGCGGATGCACTCGAGATCGCGTTGCTCTTGGGTACGCTCGCACTCTCAGCCGTCGGAGCGATGCTCCTTCGGCTTCCGCTGCTCTCCTACCACGGACACCTGAGCTACGCCCTACTGGGCTACATTGTGGGCTCCTCCGTTGGGGAATCCCTCTGGCGATGGCGCGTATACCGGCAGCTCTCGCCAGAGCAGCAGTTGCGCTACGTCCGGAATCTGGGGCATTCCCTGCTCCTGCCCTACTCCTGGCGGCAGCTTCGGCAATCGTGGAAGCGTAGGGAGCGGCAATGAGCTGTACACTGCTGGCATGGACATTCCTGTCGCTGGTATCCCCGCCGGACATTCCGCAGCCACTGCTGCAGCCCGCCATGCTTACCCTTCGCCCAGCTGTTGCAAAGACCCAACGGCGCACCGTGCGCACCCCGGGCAAATCAGCCCGGAAGCTCGCTCCCCGGAAGCCCTCGCGCCGCTCTCCACAGCATCGGCACCGTTCACGGCGCGTCGCACCGCGCTGGACGCTGCTCCAGGACACACTACTGGACCCCAGCCTGCGCTACCGTATGTATCGCGTCACCGGAACCCATCCCTTGCGACTCCACCTATTGAGCTTCACTCCAACGCCCACAACCGAACTTCGGCTGCTCCCTGCGCTGCCCAACCGGCTGGAGCAGCTCTCTGAACTCATTGCCCGCTGCGATTCGACATTGCCGGATGCAACCATCCTGGCAGCGGTCAACGGGTACTTCTGGTCCGCACGGACCTCCCCAGTTGGTTTGGCTGCCAGCGAGGGCGAAGTGCTTCAAATGCACCGATACAAGCGCTGGAGTAGTATCGCCTTGGACCGATACGGGCGCGCAACCATTGACACGTTCTCGCTGGAGTTCCTGGTGCGTTTACCCTCCGGCGTGCAGCTTCCAATCGTAGCGGTCAATGAGCGCAAAGACACCTTCGGGACAGTGCTCTACACGCGCTTTGCCGGCGATACTATTCCTCCGCCATCCTCTGCTCCTACGCCTTCGGTTGCAGAGGATGAGGAACTGCTGGATTCGGCTGCCGCACCCGCTGTTGCTGCCCCTGTGGAGCACTTGGAGGCACAAACGCGAAAGCTTCGGTTGCGCTATCTACATAGCCCTGCGCTGAATGCCCGCGCGCCGTGCCTTGTGCTGGATACGGCGTCGGGAGCGGTCTCGATGCCCTTGCGGGGCTGCGTACTCTCGGTCGGAAGCGAAGTGGCTGCCGATTCGCTCCCCCGCCCCGGAGACACTGTGTGGCTGGAGAGCCGGCTGCTCCCGAGGCTGCACCAGCGGATTGTGCTGATGTGCAGTGGGACACCTCGGATATTGCGAGCAGGGAAGATACGGATCGAAGCGGCACGGGAGGGAACTTCCTCGAGGCGTTTTCTACAGCAGCGACGCGCCCGAACGGCAATTGGGATAGACCGCCACCAACGCCTTCTGCTCCTTGTCGTCGAGCAGAATGAGCATTCCGCCGGTGCCACCGTTGCGGAATTGGCACGGCTCATGCATCGTCTCGGAGCGATCGAGGCGCTGAACCTGGACGGCGGCTCCTCAAGCGCACTCTGCATTCGCGGGCTTGGATGCTTTGGGAGTGCCCGTCCCGTTGCCTCCGCGCTTGCAATTGTGCGCAAGCGCCGCTGAGCGTGCGGCTACGGCACTATCGATTCGGCAATCAAGCGCGAGCGATCGTAGAGCCACTGCAGTAAGGGCTTGCGCCCAATGACAATTGCCGCCTGCACGGGCAACCCCTTCTGTAGCTGCAATAGCACCCTGCCGCCCCGTTCCCGCACGTACTCGCTCTGCAAGGATGCGCGCACGGTGTAGACCGGCTGCCCTGCGCCGGCGGCAGTGATGTTCTCTGCTACGCTGAGCACCTCTCCTTCGAGCTGCTCCCACTGCCCCGCCGGATAGCCCTGGAGCAGATAGCGCACGGGCTGCCCCGGACGCACCAACAGGATATCTGCCGGCTCGACCAGGAGCTCCGCCTCCAGTTGCGCCTCCGGGGTAAGGGTGAGCAACTCCTGCCCAGCACTACAGTACGCCCCAACGCCTGGAATGCGCAGTTCGGTAATCTGCCCATTGGCAGGAGCCGTCAGCACGTACGAGCGCAACTGCTCCTGCAGCAGACGCTGCTGCGTGCGGAGCTCCTGTAGCCGGTGCTCTGTGGCATCGAGCCGCTGGACTAACTCCTGACGGCGGGACTGCAGGTACTGCATCGCGCGCAGCTCCAGCTCGCGCAGGGCTGCGAGAGCTTCCTCGTACTCTTCACTGCTGGCAAACTGCCGTTCGTAGAGCGCTGCCGTACGCTCCCAACGTCGCCGAAGCAACTCCTGCTGCCGAGCAAATAGCTGCACGTCCTTGCGGATGAGCTGCGCGATTGCTCGCACTGACGGACTGCGCCACGTCCGCTGTGGGAATTGCCTCAAAAGCTCTGCCGGAGTCCCGCCAGTGGGTAACCAGCGCAAGAGCTGTCCCAGCTCTTCGACCTGTTCGCGCTCGTGCTCCAGTTCCCACTCCACTGTCTGCAGCCGTGCTTGCACGTCCGCATCCCGGAAGCGCACCAGCGTATCCCCTTGGCGTACGACCTGGTGCAATTGCACCCGCAGCTCCTCCACAACGCCATCTACTGGGCTACGCAGGACATGCACAGGAACATGCGGACGCAGCATTCCCCGGCATCGCACGACGACTTCGATCTGCGCAAACACTGCCCACAGGAGCATCCCCAGCAGCCCGGCAAAGGCAATCCAGAAGAGCCAGATTCCCGTTGGTCCGGGGCGGACCAACTGCGACTCCAGCGTCTCCGGCACCGATTCTGCTGGCAGAAACAACTGCTGTTCAAGCCAGTTCCAATCCGACCCCTGTCGCCTCTGCGGTGTCATTGGTAGAATTCGAGTTCGCCCTCAAGTGGAAGCTGCCGGTGCCAGAGCGCCGCATACACGCCCTGCCGCTGCATGAGCTCTACGTGAGTTCCCTCCTCGACGATCCGTCCATCGGCAAGGACTGCAATTCGGTCGGCAATGCGCACGGTGCTGAGCCGATGGGCAATCAGCAGGATTGTCACACCCTCGCGGCGCAGCTCCTCGAGCAGGCGCAGGAGCAGCTCTTCGGTTGCCAGGTCCAGATTGCTCGTTGCCTCATCCAGCACCAACACCCGAGGCTGCCGATACAATGCACGGGCAATTGCCAAGCGCTGTCGTTGCCCACCGGAGAGCAGCACTCCGTGTTCACCCAACAGGGTATCGTAGCGGGCGGGCAACTGCGCAATCACCCGGTCAATCCCCACGCGGCGGCACACCTGGATGACGCGCTCCCGATCGGGCTGCAAATCCCCGTAGGCAACGTTCTCCAGCACTGTCCCGTGGAAGAGCTCGATCTCCTGCGGCACAACCCCGATGACCCGGCGCAGCCACTCGGTGTCCAGGTCGCGGATGTCCACCCCGTCGAGCAGAATTGCGCCCTCGGTGAGCGGGTAAAGCTTAAGCAGCAGCCGCACCAGGGTGGTCTTCCCCGCACCCGATTCCCCCACGATGGCGGTGATTTGCCCCGCGGGGATGTACAACGAGCACTCGCGCAGCACGAAGTTGCCAAAGCCGTAGCGGAAGGAGCAGTGCCGGAACTCGATCTCGCCCCGCACTTGCTCTGCCCGCAGCCAAATTCCGCGTCCGTGCCGTTGGGGTTCGCTCTCCAGGACCAAAATCTCGAAGAGCCGCTCGGCAGCCACGACCGCATCCTGCAATGTCTGCTGCAGCGAGAGCAATCGCCCCAGCGGCTGCGTCAGAAGCGACACCAGGAACGAAAACGCCACCAGTTCTCCCATGCTCAGCCTGCCCTGCAGCAGGAGTGCTCCCCCGACCCAGAAGACCACCAGCAGCGCAAGCGAGCCGAGCAATTCCCCTGAGAGCGACGCCACCAGATGCTGCCGCAGAGAACGCCCCAGGAGGCGCACGATGTTGACAAATCCCTGTTCGGCTTTCCACTGCGCTGCGAGCTCTGCCGTCATCGCCTTCACCGTGGCGATGCCGGAGAGTGTAGAGGTGAAATGCGCCTGCAGCTCCGCTCCACGCTCGGCAAGTGCCCGCTGGGTGCGCTGCATCGGACGGCGCAGCAGGGCAATCACTGCAGTATACGCCGGGAATATCCCCATTGCGCCCAGTGCCAGCGTTGGCGAGAGCAGCCACATCAGCCCAAAGGCGACCGCCAGCATCGTGGCATCCACCAGGAGCGTTACGGCGGCGGTGGCGATCGCATTGCGCACCTTGACAGCATCGTAGACCCGCGAGAGGAGCTCTCCGGTGCGCCGAGCGTCAAAGAACTCCTGCGGCAAGCGCAGCAGATGGCGGAAGTAGCCCAGCACCAGCGCTGCATCCACCCGCTGTACGATCTCAAAGAGCAGTAGCGAACGCACCCACCCAAACAGCGCCCGCAGGGCAATGGTGCCCAGCATCGCAACCCCAAGCGCATGCAGCAGCACGAGATTGCCCGTGGGGAAGACCACGTCGAAGAGCAAGCCGGCGTAGAGTGCCGAACCCAGGCTCAAGAGCGTATAGAGCAACGCCCCCAGCGTTGCCTGCGCCAAGCGGCGCCGATGCGGCGCCAGCAGCCGTAACACATAGCGCAACGGCGAAATCCCCAGGTCCGCTTGCCGGAACTCCTCCCGCGGCGCCAGGATGATGACCACCCCGCTCCACTGCGCCAGGAACTCCTCCATTGGCATCCAGCGGAGTCCTTCGGCGGGGTCGCCCACGAGCACCCGCTCGCGCCGTACCTGGTAGAGCACAACAAAGTGCGGGCGCCGCCCTGGCATCATGAACATATGCACAATGGCGGGCAGTGGTAAATCGGGCAACATATCCGGCAAAATCCGTGCGCCCTTTGCGTAAAATCCCAACTCCTCGGCTGCCTTGATGATACCCAACGCCGTGGTGCCCTCGCGTTCGGTTAGGGCATACTGGCGCACCAGTGCTATCGGGATTCGCAGCCCCCAATAGGTGGCAACCGAAGCCAGTACGGCTGCTCCGCAGTCGTTGGGATCATGCTGGCGTATGACCACCGGGCGTCGACGCATCGGGTGAGAGCCCTCGCACAGCCTGCCGCAAAATTACGCGGGAGCACCGCCTCCCCCTCTCGTGCACGCCAAGAGCCTCAGTTCGGCATGCCGTGCCACTGGAGTGCACGCATGCGTTGCCGCCGAGCACGCCACAGCACAATCCCCACAATCAGCCCCAGGATGTACGGGAAGACCAACAGCAGCACAATCCCCGAACGTAGCACCTGGGCAAAGGTTGGATCCCCGCTCTCCACCGCCGAACGGCACAGCGCACACTGTGCCCATCCTACCGATGCCGGCAGCATAAGCAGGAGAAAGACCGCCTTGCTCGCACCCCGCATCACCTTACCGCCGCAGCCATACAGCAACGCCATCGGGAATTAGCCCTGCAATCATTGCAACCAGCAAAATCAAAGGCGCGACGATGGCGTATACCAGCGACAATCGCTCAAAGCGCAAATGCATGAAAAACGCCATGATGAGCCCGGCTTTCATCATCGCCAAAATAGTCAAAAGCGCTGTCTTGAGCCATCCCGTCAGATGCGCTATATCCACAAAGTACGCCAAAGCGCTCAGCACAAAGAGCCAGCCCCACACGACCAAATACGTCCGGATTGGAGCGTGCACAGCCCCTTCGGCTTCACCCTGATGTGCGCTCTGCTGTACCATCGGCTGTTCCATTGCCCACCCCTCAGAACAGGTAGAACATCGTGAAGATGAACACCCAAATGAGGTCCACAAAGTGCCAGTAAAGCCCGGCGATCTCTACGTTTGCATACGACCCACGCCGGTCGTAGACGCCCTTGGCAACCTGACGGGCAATAATGCCCAGGTAGATAACTCCGCTGAGCACGTGGAGCCCGTGGAAACCTGTTAGCGTGAAGAAGTATGCGCCAAACTGTGGTGGACCAAAGGGGTTCCACCAGGGGCGCACACCGTAGTCGACGATGAGGTGCGTCCACTCATACGCCTGGCAGCCCACGAAGGTCAACCCCAAGAGCATGGTTAGGGTCAAGTAGCGGACCGTTGCGCGCTTGTTGCGCTCGTAGGCATTTGCTACTGCCAGCGCCATCGTCCCGCTGCTGCTGACCAGGATGAAGGTCATAATGGCGATGAGCAGCAGTGGAATTTCGCTTCCCCCGATGTGCAGTGCGAAGACCTTTCCCGTATCGACCCACGCCCCCACGCTGGCGCGGCTGGTGGCGTAACTCACCAAAAAGCTGCCAAAGATGAAGGCATCCGAGAGAATGAAGATCCACATCATGAGCTTCTGCCAACTTACCCCGAACGGGGATACCCCGCCAGCCCAGGGCGAGCGGACTTCCACCGCTTGTGCGTGTGCGCTCATCTTCTCCTCCACTTGCTGTTGTGCTGTCATCGGCTCAAGAGCAGGACGAGCACCCCAACCCAGACTACCGTCAGGAAATGCCAGTACAATGCCGTCGGTGCCAGACGCCGCTGGAAAAGCAGCGGACGCTTCCGCACCGCCACCAGCGCCACCAGTGCAATCATTCCACCCAGCAGGTGTAATCCATGCGCAGCAGTCAATACGTAGAAGAAATCTGCCGCAGGCATGCGCGCCAAGCCCAACCCACGAGCTACCAACTCCTGCCAGGCAAGGAGCTGCCCTCCCGCGAACAGCCCACCCAGTGCCACGGTGAGCCACAGCAATCCAATTGGGATGGACCCGGTAAAGCGGCGCTTGCGAACGCGCCACTGAACAATCCCGAGCGTGGCGCTGCTTGCCAACAGCACAACCGTGTTCACCCACACAATCGAGGGGAGTGTAAACGTTCGTCCATCAACGCCGATACGTACGACCGCCGCACTCGAGAGCGCGGCAAAGAGCATCGTCACCCCCACGATGAGCAACCACACAAAGAGCTGCCCTGTCGGCATCAACGGTCCGCCTCCTCCCGGTGGGAAGCCATCCCGCCCGAATTGCCCGACGTTACCTCCCGACCAGCGCCGGACTGGAACGCGCACTTGCATGGTCAACTCGCTGCTGAATGCCCGTTCCCATCAGCATGCCCATCGGCACCATTACCGGCGCCTCCATCTCCGGAGGCAGCTGCCGTACTGGCAACCACATGCATCCGACGTCCGGGCTCTCCTGTGGGCTCCTGCTCCAGCGGTACCGTCTGCGGCACAAAGTCGCTTGATGCCCCAGGCACGCTGTAATCATATGCCCAGCGGTGCACCACCGGGAGAGTTTCCCCCCAGTTCCCGTGCGGCGGCGGGGAAGGCGCCTGCCACTCCAGTGCCGTCGCCTGCCATGGGTTGGCATCCGCCTTCTTGCCCCACCACAGACTCCGCACGAAGTTTACCAAGAACAACACCTGCGCCGCTCCCACGACAAACGCCGCAATGCTGATGAACACCTGGATGCTCTGTGCATCCGGCGCCAGATATTGCAAAACGCCGAATCCATAGTACCGACGCGGCACCCCCATAAAGCCCAGGTAATGCATGGGGAAGAAGACGGCGTACATCCCCAAAAACGTCAGCCAGAAGTGCAGCTTGCCGAGCCGCTCATCCATCATCCGCCCGAACATCTTCGGGAACCAATGGTACAAGCCCGCAAAGACCCCGAAGACCGAGCTTGTCGCCATGACGATGTGGAAGTGCGCCACCACAAAGTAGGTATCGTGCAGCTGGATATCGATCGTCGGATTCCCCAAGAAAATACCCGTCAGCCCACCGGTCACAAACGTGGAAACAAAGCCGATGGCAAAGAGCATTGGCGTGGTAAAGCGCAGCTTTCCACGCCAGAGTGTCCCCAGCCAGTTGAAGGTCTTGATTGCCGAAGGAACGGCGATGATCAATGTCGTCAGCGTGAATGCCGCGCTGAGCCAAATGTTCATCCCACTGACAAACATGTGGTGCCCCCAGACGATGAAGCTCAAAAACCCGATTGCCAGAATCGAGAGCACCATCACGCGGTACCCGAAGATCGGCTTGCGCGCATTGTTGGAGATGATCTCGGAGGCGATCCCCATCGCCGGCAGAATCAGGATGTATACCTCCGGATGCCCCAGGAACCAGAACAGATGCTGCCACAACAATGGATTACCACCCTCGCGTGCCAGATGCTCACCCCCGACAACGATATGTGTCAAATAGAAGCTCGTTCCCAAATGTCGGTCCAGCAACAGCAACACCGCTCCGGCAAACAGCGCCGGAAAGGCAAGCAAGCCCAAAATCGCCGCCACAAACAGCGCCCACACCGTCAGCGGCAGCCGCATCATAGACATCCCCTGCGTGCGCAGGTTCAGCGTCGTGGTGATGTAGTTCAATCCTCCCATGACCGAGGACACGATGAACACCGCCATGGAAACCAGCCACAGGGTCTGTCCAAGCCCTGAACCCGGTACCGCTGCCTCTACTGCGCTCAGCGGAGGATACGCCGTCCATCCCGCTGCCGCTGCACCCCCAGTCACAAAAAGCGATGCCACCATGATGATGCACGACAGCAAGAAGACCCAGTAGCTGAGCATATTGACAAACGGGAACGCCATATCGCGCGCCCCGCACTGCAGCGGGATGAGGAGATTTCCAAACCCTCCCAGGAAGATTGCCGTCAGAAAGAAGAAAACCATCAGCGTCCCGTGCATCGTCATCATCGCCAGATAGGCATCCGGACGCAGGACGCCGCTCTCGTCAAAGAGTGCCGGGAAAAGCTTCGCAGCTATCGGGACAGATTCCCCCGGCCAGGCAAGCGGAATGCGCATGAGCCAGGACATCACCAACCCGATTGCGCCCATGATAAGCGCAGTGATGATGTACTGGACAGCGATGACCTTGTGGTCCATGCTAAAGATGTACTTCCGCCAGAAGCTCAGCTCGTGCGCGTGAGTAACGCTAGCTTCGGCGTGAACATGCGGCGTTGCCATAGGTAGACGCCTGCTTTACTGAGACATGCTCGACAAGAGCTCACCAACAGGAGTTTGCTCCTGCTGCCAACGTTCGAATTCCTGTGCCGACTCCACAACCAAGACACCCCGCATGATGTAGTGACCTTGACCACAGAGCTCGGCACAGGGGATATCGTACGTACCCGCGACGGTCGGCACGAACCAAAAGCGTGTTGTCATGCCCGGGACAGCATCCTGCTTGACCCGCATTGCCGGAATGAAGAAGCTGTGCAGCACATCCTTCGCGTTGATGAGCACCTCCACGGGGTGATTGAGCGGCAAATGCATCTCCGTTGTGAAGAAGTCATCCCGCCCTGCTGGGTCATCTGGGTCAATGCCGAATGGGTTCTCATCGCTGATAAAACGCGGGTCGAATCGCCCCAGCTTCCCATCCACCCCAGGATACTGGAAACGCCAGGCAAACTGCTCCCCAATGACACGCACCCGGAGTGCATCCGCCGGTGCTGGTCCCTGAATTTCAAACCACGCCTTCGTCCCTGCAGCAATGAGCCCTGTCAACACCACTGCCGGAATTAGCGTGTAGGTCAGCTCCAGCGGCTTGTTCTCCAGATAAAAGTACGCCCGCTGCTCTGCCGAACGTGCCCGATAGCGCCAGACAAAGTACGCCAGCAGAAGGTGCACCAGCACGAACACTATACCAGTCACCACCAAGGTGATATTGAAGAGCGCATCAATCCGCGCCCCATGCACTGACGCCAGCGGCGGCAGCCACCACCAGCGACCTCCAATCGTCACCACCCCAACCGCCACCAGCAGGAGCACCGCCAGCGCAAAGAGCACCCCTTGAGAGCTGAAACGCTCCATCACACTCTCCCTTGTGTGCCATTGCACATGAGCTGACCTGGCTCAGCAGCACGCCTTACCTTCCTCACCAAGCGTACTGAGGAGCACACCGGACGCAAATATACTAGCTTCTCCCTTGCTCGACATTGACTGTGGTACAGCTTTAAGCCGCCAGTGTATTACCGCAACCACCATGCTCTCCTACTGCACAAGCTGCACACCCCTTACGTGCCACCTGGTTGCAGTACAGCCAGGAAATGTGCAATCGTAGCATGGAGCATAATTTTGCGTAGTGCACAGTCTTGGAGTTATACAGGCGGCGTAATGAGCGGATTGTTTGCCGAAGTTCAGGCACCTCAGCGTCCCCTGGAGCCCCCACTCAAGTGGGCAGGAGGTAAGCGCTGGCTGATACCTATCCTCAAGCGGCTGTGGCTTCCACATCGTCACCGTCGCCTGGTCGAACCATTCTGCGGAGGGCTTGCTGTCACACTGGGGCTAATGCCGCAACGGGCATTGCTCAACGACATCAACCCGCATCTCATCAACTTCTTCTCCTGGCTCAAGCGCGGGCTGCAGATCACCATCCCAATGGAGAATGACTCGGCGCTTTACTATCGTCACCGCTCGCGCTTCAACGAACTCATTCGCTCGGGGCAGGGCAATTCCAAAGAAGCAGCCGAGCTTTTCTACTACCTCAACCGCACTGGCTACAATGGGCTGTGCCGATTCAACCGCAAGGGGGAGTTCAATGTGCCCTTCGGGCGCTACCGGGTAATCAGGTACTGCCGGGACTTTTCCGAGTATGCCTCGGTATTGGCACAGTGGGAGTTTATCTGCGGGGACTTCGAGACGGTACCGCTCGAAGCTGATGATTTCGTATATGCTGACCCTCCGTATGACGTCGAATTCCGCCAATACAGCGCCGAAAGCTTTGGCTGGGAAGACCAGGTCCGCTTGGCTCGATGGCTGGCGCAGCACCCAGGACCCGTGGTGCTTTCCAACCAGGCAACCGAACGTATCGTGCGGCTCTACCAGGAGTTGGGCTTCAAGCTCACGTTCGTAGATGCCCCGCGAAGGATAAGCTGCACCGGAGATCGAACCCCAGCGCGCGAAGTCATAGCAACGCACAATCTTTGATGTCTCTCAGGAACACCAAGACTGGTCAAGTCTTGGAAAGGACAGTAATCCCTGCACTCGAAACTGCAGGATACGCCTATAAGCGGCAAGCCCGCATTGGAAAGAAGCCGGACGGTAGCCCTTACAAAGCCGACTTGCTGGTCGCTGACCCAGTGACCGGGCGCAGGATTGTGGTGTCGCTCAATAAGGGACAGCGGCACGTCTCCCTTGCGAAACACCCCCAGCACAAACAGCTCGGGGTCAGGTGAGCACGGTGACAGCAGCGCACGATAACACCAAGGATCTGCCAACAATGTGGAGGAAAGTTTCGGAGATAGCGGCTCGATACCGCCTGTGTTCCCGATTGCATTTCAATTGCGCTCCTATTCTTCCGTTTTCTGCTGCACCTGGGGAAGACGGACCTGCCACAGCAGTACCCCTCCCACCAAAAAGAGTGCACCCACAGCGCCAATTGCCCACCGGTAGCTTCCGCTCCACTGCACCACCAGCCCAAACAGCAGCGGACCGAACCAACTGGAACCCCGCTCGCTAATCTCGTACAGCCCGAAGTACCCCGCTTCGCGCCCTTTGGGGATGAAGAGTGAAAACATCGAGCGCGAGAGCGCCTGCGTCCCCCCCAACACAAGTCCGATTGCTGCCGCAGCGAAGGCAAATTGGGTTCCGCTGCGCAGAGCAATCCCGCTGTAAGCGATAATCCCCATCCACACCAGCAGGCTCAACAGCAGTGCGCGTTTCGTCCCAAGCCGTGTTCCCAACAGCCCAAAGAGCAGCGCTCCGGCAAAGGCGACAAACTGCACCATCAGAATAATCGCCGTGAGCTCTGGCACTGGAACGCTCAGTTCGTGTACAGCGAACTGCCCTGCAAGGGCAATGACCGTCTGCACACCATCGTTGTAGAAAAAGTACGCTGCCAGGAAGAGCAATGCCGAAGGCTGCCGCAGTAGTTTTTTGAACATCTCGGAGAGTCCGCTCCAGCCACTGCGCCACAGAGAGAGAGGCTGCGGCACCGAGCGCACGGATACTCGTTCGCGCAGCCCAAGGGCTGGAATCAGCGTAAAGACACCCCACCACAGCCCTGCCGATGCCAAGCAAATCCGCACCGCATGCCCTAACTCAATGCCCACCTGCGGCGCAACGCTGAGCAGTACCAGGTTCCCCGCCAAAAGGATGCCTCCACCAAGGTATCCGAACGCCCACCCACGAGAGGAAACTGCATCGCGTTCCTCCGGTGCTGCCAGCTCCGGCAGGTAGGCGTTGTACATCACTATGGATGCCCCAAAGCAAAAGTTTGCCAGCACGAACAGTGCACCGCCAAGCAGCACCCGCTCTCCTTCGACCCAATACAGCCCAACGGTTGCTGCCGCCCCGAGATAAGCAAACAGCAGCAACAACCGCTTCTTCCATCCGGTGGCATCCGCCAGTGCTCCCAGCAGCGGCAATAGCAGCACCTGCAGTCCAACCGAAAGCGCCACCAGGTACGGATAGTAGGCATCTGGAGCAATCGGCACGCCCAGTATCCACAGCCTACCGTCTCGAGCCGCGCGATGGGCAAGCTCGGTCAGGTACGGTCCCAACAGCACCGTCAGCACTGTGGTTGGGAACGCCGAATTTGCCCAATCGTAAAAGTACCAGGCGCGCCGTTCCCGTCGCAGCTCCGGGCTATTCGTAGCGGAGGGCATCGACCGGATTGAGCGTTGCGGCTTTCCAGGCTGGATAGCTCCCAAAGCCCACCCCAACTGCCGCGCACAGCGCTACGCTGAGCATCACCCACTGCCATGGGACCGAGAGCGGCAGCCCAATGAGGCTCCCCAGCCCCGCTCCCGCAGCAAATCCCAGCAGCACACCGATGAGCCCGCCGATGAGTGTCACCGCCAGCGCCTCCAGGAGGAACTGTTGCAGAATCCACCGCCGGCGTGCCCCAACGGCTTTGCGGATGCCAATCTCGCGGGTGCGCTCCCGCACCGCCACGAGCATGATGTTCATCACGCCGACTCCAGCAGCCAACAGCGCAATCCCCCCGGCTGCAACGCCGAAAAAGCCAATGTAGCGGCTGAAGCTGGCAAACTGTGCCTGTGCGGATTCGCGCGTGACGAGCTCGAAATTGTTCGGCTCCCAGGGCTTCAATCCCCGCAGACGGCGCAGGATCGCAATCGCCTCGTCCATCACCTCAAGCGGCTCCCTATCCACGGGGACCTGCACCAGCAACTCCAGCGACGACCACTGCCCTTTGAAGCGCAACCACCAGGGCAGCGGGAGGACCACGAAATTGTCCAAGCTCTGCCCCAAAACCTTCCCCTGCGGCTGGAGTACCCCAACGACCCTGAACGGATAGCCCTGGATGCGCACCTCCTGCCCAAGAGCCGAGGAATCCGAACCGAAGAGCTCCTCTGCCACATCCGCACCGAGCACGGCAACAGGGCGCACCAGCGCAGCATCCTCCGAGGTCAGCACCCGCCCGACCGCAATGCGCCACTGCAGGAGGGCAAAGCACTCCGGATCTACAAACGACACGCTCACGTCCGGATCGGTCGAGCGATTGCCTGCGCGGATCCGCTCCCCATAGTGCTCGCCCCAGGCACCAACCCAGGGCACATACTGCGACATCTCACGCTTGAAGGCTGCTGCCTGGCGGTAATCAATTGGCGGGCGTTTCATCATGCGGCGCCACTCCTCGCCATCGATGATAATCGCCGGTCGGCGGGAAATGGAGAAGGTGTTCTCGCCCATCATCTCCAGCACGCGCATCACAGAGCGGTCGAGTGCTTCGTTTGCCGTCCCTGCCAACACAATCGCGAACACCCCAATGGCGATGCTCAGCAGCACCAAGGCTGTCCGCAGCCGATACGCCCGAAGACTGGTAACGGCGTTTGAAAGCGTTTCCAGCCATACCATCTCCGCCTCCACGTGCTGATGCCGCAGAGCAAAGACGCCCTCCGCTCCCTGTGCATTGCACATAGCGGCTGCCGTGGGCGGACATTGCCCCTTCCCGTACTATATTGCCTGCCGCGGGAATGTCCCTTCTGCTGTGGAGGATTGGACGATGACACCGCAGAGACTGTTCTGGCTTGCCCTTGCAGCGGCATTTGTCAGCTTGGCACTGGGTGCTTTGGGGCGGCTGCTGAGCACGCACTTCTGGCTCACCAACCCGACCTGGCACGAACTGGCGCAGACATGGCTGCTGCTGGCAATTGCGTTCGGGATCTATGGAATGGGGATGCAGCACCGTCGCCAGTGATCGCCCTGTGGGGTAGCGGGAGCACGGTATTTTTGCGTTGGTGCCTCTGAGCAATCGTGCGCGCAATGTTTACGGTCATCGTTGTACTGATGGTGCTCATCTCGCTGCTGCTCATCCTGGCGGTGCTCATTCAGCCGGGTCGCGGGGAGCTGACCTCCAGCTTCGGCGGCTTGGGAGGGCAGTTCGGAAGCCTGTTCGGGATGCGGCGTACTGCGGACTTCCTGGCAAAGCTGACCATCGGGCTAGGGGCGGCGTTGCTGCTGCTCTCGATCATTGCCAACCGCTTCTTCCTGAACACAGCTGGGGAGACCCGTGAGCCAGTTACCGTTGGGGCTCCAGAGCCCACACTGCCTCCGGCGCTCCCGATGCCCTCGCAGCAGCCAGCACCACAACCACCGGCGTCGCAGCCATAATCGGGCTCCTGCCGCCGTGCTGCCCCTGCTGCAGCTCCTGTGGACGGTAGCCGCAGCGATGGTGCTCCTCCACTGTGCCCCGGTGCTATCTTGGAAGCCCGGCGGGGGGCAGGTGCAGCTCTACCTTGTGCGCGAACGCTGGCATACGGGGATTGTGCTTCCTCGCTCCCTTGCTGAACGCTGCATTCCGGAAGCTGTAGCCCTTCCGCCAGCACCCTGGGTGGACATTGGCTGGGGCGAAGCCGATTTCTACCAGACGCCCGGGTTTGACCTCCGCCTGGCAGCGAAGGCAATTCTCTGGCGCAATGAAAGCGTCATTCGGCTGGCTGCCGTCCCACCGGAGCTGCGCCGCTACTACGGGGCAGAGAGTTGGCTGCTCCCGCTGTGCCTGGATTCGGCGCAATTTGAGCGGTTGTGCCACTTCCTCTGGCGCAGCCTTCGCCGCGATAGCCTCGGCAACGCCTCTTTGAGCAGCCTCCAGGCGTCTGGATGGGTCCGCTTCTACCGAGCCCACGGCACCTACTGGGGGCTGCAGACGTGCAACACCTGGGTTGCCCAAGCGCTCAGCGCCGCAGGCTTCCCGCTGGTCTGGCACGGAATCGTGCTGGCAGAACAGCTCTTTGCCCGTGCTGCCCGCTTCCGCTGCCCGCACACGCAGTGAAGTTTTTCGCGCGGCTGCCGATATTGGGCATAGAGTTGTGCCCCAAGGCTGCGCACCCATGCTGCTGAGCGTCTGCATCATCGCCCGCAACGAAGCAGAGTTTCTGCCGGAGTGCTTGCAGTCCGTGCTATCGGTCGCCGACGAGATCATCCTGGTGGACACTGGCTCGGAGGACGCCACCGTTGAGCTGGCGCGCCAATACGGCTGCCGGGTGTTCGCCGTACCGTGGGAGGAGGACTTCTCCGCTGCGCGGAACTTCGCGCTCGCCCAGGCACGGGGGGAATGGATCCTCAGCCTGGATGCTGACGAACGGCTCTGCAACGCCGAACTCCTGCACCACACCCTGCTGCATGCATCCCCCGACGTTGGAGGCTTTCTGCTGGAGCACCTCTCCACCGATGCTGAGGGGAATCGGCACCGGACATGGTTGCTCCGGCTCTTCCGGAACCACCCACACATCCGCTTCCGGGGGCGCATCCACGAGCAGGTTGCCGAGGGCATCCAGCAGGCGGGCTACCGTATCTGCCCCAGCTCGGTTCGCCTGCTGCNTGTCGGCTACAGCGATGCGGAGCTCCTCCGGCGCAAACACGAGCGAAATCGCCAGTTGCTCCTCCGGGCGCTCCAGGAGGAGCCCGACAGCGGCTATCTGTGGCTGCAATACGCCCGCACAGCGGTTGCCTTAGGGCAAGTCGCCGAGGCAGCCTATGCGCTCGAACGCGCCGCCGGATGCACACCCGAGGAGAGCCCGCTGTGGGCACAGATTCGCCTCTGGCAAGCCCATGTTGCGCTCCAGCAACAGCAGCCCACCGCCGCAACGGAGCATCTGCAGGTGGTGTTCCGACGCTACCCCGACCATCCTACGGCGCTCCAGCTCTATGCCGAAGCCCTTCTCCAGCAACGCAATTGGCAGCGCTGCCTTCAGGTATACGAGCACTGGGAGCGCGCCCTTGCCCAGCCAACCGCCGAGCAGCTGCTGCTGGGCATGACAGAGCCCTCGGCTGCCGAGATTGCCTGCCGCAAGGCGTACTGCCTGTACATGCTGGGACGCTGGGAGGAGGCAGAATCGCTCCTGCGTAGCGCCCTGGAACATTCGCCCGACCATCTCGGGTGCCGCGCCTTGCTGGGGCATGTGTACCTGAGCAGCGGACGCTTGGAGCACGCCGAGCCGCTCCTTGCCGACCTGGAGCGCCGGAATGCATCCCCGACGCTATTACACTCGCTGCAGCAGCATCGCGAACGCCGGCTGCGTGCACGGCAGCGCACTCGCCCGTTGCTCTCGCTCAGCATGATCGTGCGCGACGAAGCCCAGCGCCTACCGGCATGCCTGGATTCCGTCCGCGACGTCGTGGACGAGCTCGTTATCGTGGACACCGGCTCCCAGGCCGATACCCCGGAGATTGCCCGCCGGTACGGCGCGCGCCTCTTCCGGGTTGCCTGGCAGGAGGATTTCGCCGCTGCACGCAACGAAGCGCTACGCCATTGCCAGGGCGAGTGGATACTCTACCTGGATGCCGACGAGCAGCTTGCCCCTGAATCGGCTCGCCTGCTGCGGAATCTCCTGGAGGACACCCCAGAGGAGGTCGGCGCCCTCATCTGCACGATCGAAAGCCCGCACCGCACTGCAGATGGGCGGGTCGAGCTCCACCGTGGCGCCTATCCTCGGGTATTCCGCAACTACGGCTACCCGACGATCCGCTTCGTCGGGCGTGCCCACGAGCAGATTAGTCCTTCGATCTTGGCGCTGGGCAAGCAAATCGTTGCCTCGCCGCTGCGCATCCTGCACTTCGGCTACGACCAAGCTCCTGAGGTGCTTCAGCAGAAGGTCTGGCGCAACTACCGTCTGCTCATGCAGCATGTCCAGCAGGAGCCGCTGGATGCCTATGCCTGGTTCCAACTGGGGCAGACGCTTGCCCGGCTGCAGTTTTACACCGAGGCGGAATCGGCGCTCCGCTTTGCCCTCCAACTGGGGACCCTCTCGCACGCCATGAGCGCCTCGGCAGCAATTGTGTTAGCGCAGCTGTGCGGACGGAGCCGCCGCATCGGCGAGATGCTCTCATGGGCAGAATACGCGCTGCACTATGTGCCCAACCATGTCTACGCGCTCTACCTTAAAGCCCGCGCACTGCGCTTCTTGGGACGCCCTTGCGAAGCCCTGGAAGCGCTTCGGAGCGCGCGCGCCAGCCAACAGCTGCCCGAATTCCCAACCACCGCCGCCGTGCAGATCGTCGTGCCCGAAGAGGTGCTGGAGCGGGAGGAGCGCGAACTTGCCGAACTCGCTGCCGAGGAGCGCTCACCTGCCTGAGCGGAGGCACTGCTCCAGGTGCTCTACGATGGCTGCGGCAAGCCCTTTGTCGGGATAGCGGAAGTGTGGCGAGGGCTGCCGAGGCTCCAGCCGCAGCTCCTCCACACGCGAGAGCCAGCGCAGACGCCCCTGCTGTACCAGCCATTCGTCCACAGCCCCGCGCCGTCCGCTGAAGACCGAATACACCGGCGTGCCCAAGAGTGCTGCCTCGCGGTTCATCGTGCCCCCGCCGGAGATGACGGCATCAGCCCAGTAGAGCAGCTGCAGCCCCGGCAGCACCCGTTCGGGGACGCGAATCCGCTCCGGAGCTTGCACCCGGTACGGCTCAATCAGGAGCCGGTCGTGCTGCGTCCGGCACAGAAGGAGCGCCACCACGTCCCTTCGGGTAAGCACATACTCCAGCACCGCACGGAAGAGCTCCACGCTGCGCTCGCTGCGGTAGTTCGCCGTCAGGCTCGGCGGTCGCAGGACTACCAGGAGCTGCTGTGCGCCGATTCCCAAGGCTTGGCGGAAGCCGGGTTCAGGCACAAACTCCGGCAGGTAGAGCTCCTCCTTGAGCCCTGGGTAGTGGCGAACCCGCTCCAAAGGGAACCCTGCCCGCCGGAGTGCTTCCCAGTGGAGCACCTCCGGCACCAGAATCCGCTGTGCCAGCGTACGGAAGCTCCAGCGTTCGGTCCATTCGTAGTCCAGGCACACCACCGCTGGAATTCCCAGCATTCGTGCAGCAAGAACTTGCGCCCGCGAGCCATGACTGAGCGCCAAGTGCACACTCTGCCGACGCACCCACCGTGCAAGGTCTACTGCCCGGCTCAACGTTGTGCCGATCTTCCGCACAAGCCCTGCCCCGGCATACTTCCCAATGGGCTCAACCTCAAGCCCAGCGCTGTGGGCAAGCTCCAGCGTCTGCGCATACTCCCGCGCAGTCAGCACTACTTCGTATCCGCGCCGCTCCAGTTCGCGCACAATCGGTCGGAAGAAGGGCACGTGTGGCGAATTGTCCAAATCAATCCAGATGCGCCGTCCCATCGCCGCAGCAGAGTAGCTCCGCCAACGCCGCAAACATGGGTGCGACCGACCACCGCAAGTAGCAGATGCGGACGGTCCAGAAGCGATATCGCCGGTAAGCAAAAGCCCCATCGGGCAGTTGAAGGTGCTGCACTGCCCAGCGCGCCACGCGATGCGCTGCGCTCAGTGCTCCAAAGCGGCTCAGCACGATGATTGCCTCCGCGCACGCGGTTGCATCGACAGGATAGCGTCGGCGGGAGCTCCAGCGCGGGATGCCTTCGGGCGTGAAGAGATGCCGGCGGTAGAATTCCCAGCCGCGCTCCAGCGCGCTGTGGAAGCGGCAATCGCCGGTGAGCTCCTCATAGGCTTGCAAGCACTCCAGCACATAGCCCGTGTGGAAATGGTCCACCCACGTGCGCGGATCGCCGCCGGCAGCGTACGGGAAAGCACCGTTGGGGAGCTGATGAGCCACCACAAAGCGCACTGCCCGTTCGGCAATGCCGAGCAGCTCCACCGGTGACCCCAGGCGAACCGCCTGTGCGCACAGCCGTGCTCCGAACAAGGTTGCGTTGAGCACCTGCTGCCGGTCATGCATGGAATACGCCCAGCAGAGCCGCTGTGGCTCATCAACGCTTGTGGGGAATCGCTCGAGAAGCTCTTGGGCTGCCTGCCGGCATAGCCGTGCAGGAAGCTCCCAGCCCAGCACCGTTGCCAGGCGGAAGAGGGCATCGGTCACGATGCCGGTGGCAACGATGGTCGGCTCCCAGGCAGGCAGCGACATTCGGCGTGCTTCCCAGGGGAAGTGGTAGCCCCAGGCGGCGTTCCATCCCGGACTGCGCAGGCGTTGCAATCGCTGGAGCAGTTCCTCAAGCCGCCTCTCCCAGAGCGGACGCTGCGCCGGCTCCAGCTGCCAAAGTGCCACATAGCCCCGCAGTGCCAGAGCAAGCGTAACCGGATTCTCCCCTGGCAGGATGCCCAGCAACGGTCGCAGATTCCACGGAAGGCGCAGCAGCACCTGCTGAGCAAAGCGGCGCAGCGGACGCGCCGAGCGCAACAACGGCACACGCCACATCGGCGCTAAGAGCGCGTCGTACGGGTCGTATCCCCGGTAGTCCACGCGCTCAAGGTAGCCACGACACCGATGGAGCGCATCCCACAGCATGTTCTCTGCAGCGGAGGCAAACTTACGCCACGCCGTGCGGCTTTGCGCCCTGCTGAATCTCCGCGGGTGCTCTGCAAAGTGGTCCTGCACGGCATCGGTGCGGTCGCAAGCCATTTCCCGGTGGCACCCTCACCAGACCGTGGTGCTGCATCGTCTACGCACTCGGCTGGCTTGCCGTATATTTGCACCAAAGCACCGGAGAGGTGGCCGAGTGGCTGAAGGCAACGGTTTGCTAAACCGTAGTGGCGCTGAAAGGCGCCACCGAGGGTTCGAATCCCTCCCTCTCCGCATCCGGTAGCCGGGGAGAGTCTCCATGGCACGGTTCAACAACGTCGATCTGGAGCGCCTGCAGCAGACACGCGAGCAATTTGAGCGTGAGCCCTCAAGTGCTCGCCGCACACAGGTGCTCGAAGGCGAATGGGTGCTGGGCAACGGTGCCCCGCAGTTCCGCGCTATTCTCCAGTACGAGCACGGGCAGAGCGTGGTGGAGATGGACAACCCCAGCTTCATGGGCGGTGGCGGGACCTTGCCAGGTCCGATGCACTACTGCTTCTCCGGACTGGCCGCCTGCTATGCTTCGACCTTTGCCATCGTTGCTGCGGAGTTGGGGATCGAGCTGCGGCAGCTCCGCGTGCGTGTGGAAGCCGATGTCAACTTTCTGCGCACTTTTGGGCTTGCCGATGCTCCGACGATGGAGGAGGTGCGGGTCCAGCTCCTCATTGACAGCCCCGCCAGCGACGAGCAGCTCCAGCATGCCGAAGAGCTTGCCCGCCAGCGCTGCCCTGTGGTGTACACCCTGACCCATCCCGTACGGCTCCAGACCAGTTGGCAGCGCGCGACAGCGTCGGTTCCCGCATAGCAGATGGGCTCCGCACCGAGCCGCCCCAAACGCACAATTGCCTACAACCGCAAAGCCCGCCACGAGTACGAGATCCTGGAGACTCTGGAAGCTGGCATCGTGCTCACTGGCACTGAGGTCAAAGCCCTGCGTGAAGGGCGCTGCAACTTGGATGATAGCTATGCCGTCTTCACCGACCCCAACAGCCACGAGCTGTGGCTGCTCAACCTGCATATCGGACCCTACAGCCATGCCTCTGCACAGGCAAACCACGAACCGAAGCGCCCACGCAAGCTGCTGCTGCACAAGCGCGAAGCCATCCGACTGCGGACCAAGGTGCAGGAGAAGGGGCTCACCCTTATCCCGCTGCAGCTGTACTTTTCGGGTCCCTACGTCAAGGTCGAGCTGGCACTGGCACGCGGCAAAAAGCTCTACGACCGGCGCGAGGAGATTCGCCGGCGCGACCTTGAGCGCGAGCTGCGTCGTAGTCTCAAACTCCGGCTCTAACCCATGATACCCGCCGAGGAGCAGTTCCGCATCCTCGCCGATGCTGCCGTAGAGATTGTCCCAGAGGAGGAGTTCCGCGCAAAACTGGAGCGCTCCGTGCGCACGGGAACGCCTCTGACGGTCAAACTCGGCTGCGATCCGAGCCGCCCGGACCTCCATCTCGGGCATGCTGTGGTGCTCCACAAACTGCGCCAATTTCAGGAACTGGGGCACCATGCGGTGCTCATCATCGGGGATTTCACCGCCATGATTGGTGACCCTTCCGGACGCTTGACAACCCGACCGCAGCTTACGCTGGAGCAGACGCGGCAGAACGCGCAGACCTACGTCGAACAAGCCCGCAAAGTGCTCTTGCCCGAGCGGCTCTCCGTGCGCTTCAACTCCGAATGGCTCGAAGAACTGCGCTTCCGCGAGCTCCTGACCATCGCCGCGCAGTGTACCGTTGCGCAGATGCTCGAACGCGAAGACTTCTGGCTGCGCTACAGCCGTGGTGAACCTATCGGGCTGCACGAATTCCTCTATCCCCTGGCGCAAGCGATGGACTCGGTTGCCATTCGCGCCGATGTTGAATTGGGCGGCACCGACCAGCGCTTCAACCTGCTCATAGGACGTCATCTGCAGCGCTTCTACGGGCAGGAGCCCCAGTGCCTTCTCCTGATGCCCTTGCTGGAGGGCACCGACGGTGTGGAGAAGATGAGCAAATCCTTGGGCAACTACATCGCCCTGACGGACCCACCCAACGAGATGTTCGGCAAGGTCATGTCCATTCCCGATTCGCTCATTGTGCGCTACTACCGGCTTGCCGCCTTTGCCTCAGAGCCCGAAGCACAGCAACTGGAGCAGGAGCTACAGCAGGGTCGGCTCCACCCGCGCGATGCCAAAGCCATGGTCGCGCGCAAAATCGTCGAGTGGTACTACGGTCGGGAGGCTGCCGAACGCGCTGCCGAGGAGTTCGACCGCGTATTCCGCCATCGTCTGCTGCCGAGCGAGCTTCCCGAGCACTGCTTTCCTGGCGAAGTCCAGGAACTCCCGCTGGTGGATATTCTCGTAGCAACGGGGCTGGTGCCCTCGCGCAGCGAGGCTCGTCGGCAGATTCAGCAGGGTGCCGTCCGCGTGGATGGTAAGCAGATCCAGGATGTGTACGCCCGTGTCGAGCTTTCGGATGCCCACGTCGTTGCCGTTGGGAAGCGCCGAGTCGTTCGAATCCGCCGCGCCGATCGTAGTACTGCTGGATAGCCTTCCAATCCGAGAGCTATTCGGCGAGCCGGCGGAATGCCGCCTGGATTTCTTCTGCACTCCGCAGGAGAACATGGCGCGCGATTGGCAGCGCACACTCGAATGCCTTCGCTCGCCGGATACGCCACCGCTACTGCGCCTCTACGGATGGAAGCCGTGGGCAGTTTCGCTGGGGATGTACCAATCGGCTGCACTGCTCAACGAGGAGCGCTGCCGCGAGCGCGGTATCGCCATCGTCCAGCGCCCTACGGGCGGGCGCGCTCTACTCCACGCCGAAGAGCTCACCTACGCCGTCGTCGTGCGGCTCTCCAGCGAACGTACACCACGCCAGATCTACCGCTTGGTGCACGAACGCATTGCCCAGGCACTGGAGGGACTCTGTGGAGTACGGCTGGAGCTGGCACCAGCACCGCCACTGGTGGAGCGTCCACCGGCAGCGGTCTGCTTCAGCTCCAGCGCGCGCATGGAGCTGCTGGCATCCGGACGCAAGTTGGTCGGCAGTGCCCAGCGCATCATCGGGAATGTACTGCTGCAGCACGGCTCCATCCTGCTGGGCGATGCCCATGTGCTGCTGGCAGAGCTGGTAGAACTCCCCGACGAGGCAGCTCGCGAACACCTGCGGCGCCAGCTTCGGGAGCGGAGTACCAGCCTGGCACAATTGTGCTCCCGCCCCATCTCCTGGTGGGAGTGCGCCCTTGCCGTCTGGGAAAGCTTCTGCGGCGTTCCCGTTCCTGGGACGTGCTGAGGACTGCAGCGCCGCTCTACACGGGCTTGAACTGCTCGAAGGTCTGGCGGCAATCGTAGCAATAGTGCAGCGCCCGGCAGAGCGTCGGTCCAAAGGGGGTTTGTAGCACCGTGTTGGTCCCCCCGCAGTAGGGGCACGGGACCGCTTCCTGCAGGAGCTGCAGTGGGAAATCCGTTCCGGTGTACTCCGGCGGCGGAGCAATGCCGAAGTTGCGCAGCAGCTCGCGGGCTCGGGGGCTCAGCCGATTGCTGTTCCAGGGTGGGTCATAGGTCACCTCCACGCGCACTTCCTGCAGCGGGAGCCGCATCAGACGCAGTTCGATCTCGCGCCGGATGAGCTCAATTGCGGGGCACCCGACAAAGGTCGGCGTAATCTTGACGCACACGCTGCGGCGCTGCGCGTCCAGCTCCACTGCCGCCACAATCCCCATGTCGGTGATTGAGAGCGTGGGGATCTCCGGGTCCGTTACCTGGGCAAGCTCCTGCCAGATGTGCTGTTCGGTCACCATTGGGCAGTGGGATCGCTGCGGAAGACCTCGGTCATCTCATCCAGCAACGGTTGGAGGTATTCGGTGTGCTGCCCTCGGCGTCCGCCGTAGGCGGGTGTGAGCGTCTCCAGCGGGGGCACCTGGAGCTGTGCTCTCTCCAGGATAGGCAGCAGCGTCTCCCACCAGTGGGATTGCAGAACGCGCTCGCCAGGGAAGATGGCGTGTCCGGCGAGAAGCTCCTCGTACTCGGAAGGCTCAAAGATGCCCAATGCCAACGGCAGAGCCTGGAGCAATGCCCGCTGCATGCGCTCGTGGCTCTCTTCGGTTCCCTGTGCTCCCAGGTGCACCACCCACTGCGTGGCGTGGAAGACGTGGTACTTGATCTCTCCCCGCACCTTATGCGCCAATTGTGCCAGGGGTTCGTAGCTGGAGCGCTCCAGCAGATGGTAGCGCCACTGCTCGGCAAGGTCGAAGAGCAGATGGCGCATCAGGCTGAAGTCGTAGCCGCCGTTGGGGTACTCCACCAGATGGCAACACCGGAATTGCGGGGCATCGCGCATAAAAGCAGCGTGGTCGGGCTCCGGCTCTCCCAGCTCGTGCAGTAGCCGATACAGGGCATAAGCATGCCCGATCTTGTCCTGGGCAATTGAGGAAAAGGCAATGTCCTCCTCCAGAATCGGTCCCAGTCCGGTCCACTCCGAATGGCGATGTCCGATGATGAGGGCATCATCCGCCATTCGGTAGAGCAGGTCCTTCAACGCCGGAAGCGCTTCAGGGGGAAGCTGGGGCATCTGCAGAGGAGGAACCATGGGACTTCCGCTTCAAGCGGAGCAGCTTCTGCACGACCTTGTAGTCTTGCGGCTCGCGATAGGTCTTCTCCGGTACCGTTGCGAAGATATCGGCATCCTCGCTCCGGAACGCGTAGATGTCTGCCGTCCGCACAACCCAGAGGCTGTAAGTTGTGCCACGGCGTGCATACTGCTCCTTGGCAAAGACCAACGCCATTTCAGGATCTGGGGCATGGACAGTACCCACGTGCACAGGCTGCTCTCCTGGGCGAGCCTGGTGGAAGACTTCGTAGGTCTGCCACTCATCCAGCGGCGGTTTTGGGGTAAACTCTGGCAGCTCCTGCGGAATGCCCAACCGTGTCACGCGGGGATCAAGCGAGCGGATCGTCGCTTGCACCGGCGCTTCCATGGCAGCTCAGAAGAGCGGTTCCACATACCGATGGTCGGGCTTGAGCAAGGCACGGCGCACCCACGCTCCGAGCTCGTCTGCCATTCGGCGCACGGCTAAGCGCTCGCGGTTACATGGACCATTGCCGTTGATGACGCGCCAGAACTCGTCCCAATCCGGGTCGGAGTACTCCCAACGCCCCGTCTCCGGATTCTTGCGCAGGTTCGGATCGGGAATGGTCAAGCCCAGCTCCCAAATCTTGGGCACATAGGCATCCAGGAACATCTGGCGCATCTCGTCATTGCTTGCCATCTTGACCTTCCAGCGCAGCAGCTTCTCGCTGTGCACGGACATGTGGTCGGGTGGACCGAAGAAGTGCAGAATCGGCTTCCACCACCGATTGAGTGCATCTTGCAGCATCTGGCGCTGCTTCGCAGTGCCGCTGGCGAGCGTGACGACGTTGTCGTAACCGTACTTGAGGTGGAAAGCTTCCTCCTTGCAGATCCGCTCCAATGCCCGCGCATAGGGTCCGTACGAACCCTTGGCATTGAGGGTTTGGTTGATGATCGCCCCGGCGTCGATCAGCCACGCAATGATGGCAGTATCCGCCCACGTCAGCGCAGGGTAGTTGAAGACGTTGGAGTACTTGGCCTTGCCGCTGAGGAGGTCGTTGATCATCTGCTCGCGTGGCTTGCCCAAGGTCTCGGCTGCACTGTAGAGGAGCTGTGCATGCCCGACCTCATCCTGCACCTTTGCCATGAGCGCGAGCTTGCGGCGGAAGCCCGGTGCGCGTGTGATCCAAGTACCCTCAGGAAGTGCACCGATGATTTCGGAGTGGGCATGCTGCTCGACCATACGCAAGACTTGACGCCGGTATTCGCGGGGCATCCAGTCGTGCGGCTCGATCTTTTCGCCGCGGGCAATCCGCTCTTCAAACTCGGCGAGCTTTTCCGGATCCTCCTGCTCAACGCCGCGCACCGGCTCAGTAATGCTGAGGTTCCCGTACATGGTTCTCCCCGCTGCAGTTCGACTTTCGACGCGGTGGACGAGTTGCTTCCTGCTCTATTGCCCGTACTGATGGGGACAATTCCCATAGCTGGGGCAGCGGGCAAAGATTTGCAAGGAATGCCGCACCGCCCGAAGCTGGTGCTCCTGTGCAATGCGCTGCGCCAGCTCCATCAGCCCGGGCGAGCAAAATTCCACAATCCGCCCACAATCGGTACACACCAGATGGTCATGGTTGGGCAAGCGCGACGCCAACTCGAAGCGTGTCCCACCGCTTTCGAAGCGGTGGCGCACCAAAATATTGCACCGCACCAGCAGCTCCAGCGTCGAGTACACCGTTGCCCGAGAGATCCGATCACCCATGGTGCGCATGTACACGTACAGCTCATCGGCGGTGAAGTGCCCCGATAGCTCGGCGATGCGCTCCAGAATCCGCATCCGCTCTTGCGTGTTCCGGTAGCGATGCTCCTGCAGGTACTGAGCAAACTGCTGCCGAAGCCGCTCTACCTCTGTGCTGTACTCCTGGCGCACAACGGCACCCGAAGATGCTGCGTCCTTCATTGGCGCAAGCCCGAACTTGGACTGAGGACAAATATACCACTTCGCTGCCAGCCCGTTGGCAAAGCGCCGCCTTATCTCGAAGCCGCCAACGCCGGCATATTTTTGTACTGTCCAGCGACAGCGCACAGTGCCTATGCGTGCACGGTTGTGGAGAGCCCTTCTGCTTTGCGCCTGGAGCACTGCACTCGGGCAGGGCGAGCGTGTGCTTCCCGATGATAGCCTCCGCGTGTACACGATGCCGGAACTGGTCGTCACCGGCTCGCGCAATCCCATGCCGGTGGAGTACTCCCCTGTGCGTGTGGAGCTGCTCTCGGTGGAGGCATCGCCCGTTGGCAGGAGCGGAACGCTTGCCGAGCTCTTGGAGGAGTTCTCCGGCATTGTCCAGCAGTATCGAATTCGCAGCGGCATCCAGATGATGGGGCTGGACCCCGCCTACACGCTAATTCTGCTCAACGGGCAACCCCTGACCGGACGCGTTGCTGGGGTGATCGACCTCCGGCGCTTGCCCGTGGGGAATATCGAGCGCATCGAGCTGGTCAAGGGTCCAATGTCGAGCCTCTACGGTAGCGACGCGCTCGGCGGGGTAATCAACATCCTCACCCCACGCCCGCGCCAGGGCTGGAGCGGCATGCTGCGTCCGCAGTACACCCATCGGGCAGGGGCACAACTGGACACCCGCATCAGCTACGGAAGCCCGCGCTTCTCGGGGCTGCTCTACGGAGGCGTACACTACAGCGAACCCTTCACGCTCCGTGTGGACACGCTGAGCTATCCCTACGCCGGCATGACCGAGCTCCAGCTCCAGGGGAGCGCCTACTGGACCCCTTCGGCAGCGCTGCAGGCACAAGCAGATGTGCGCCTCTTCCGGAGCCGCTCCCGTGGAGCGTTTGCCGAGACCTTCGGCAACCAGATCGCCATCAATCACAGCACCTTTGAGCAGCAGGAGTGGAGCAGCTCCGTGAGTGCCTCCTGGACCCATCGCCGAGCGCGTCTCCAGGGCGGGCTCTTTGCTAACCAGTACCAGGAGCGCTACCACTGGGACACTGCCGCCACAGCCCGGCTGGACAACTTCCGCCGACGCTTCGCACGCCTGTGGTGGCAGTACGATCTGCTCTGGCGCCAGCGGTACCGCTTCACGCTCGGTGCCGAACTCCTCTACGATGACGTGCAAGGTGAACGCTATCCAGGCGTCCCACACGAGCGCACCCTCTCGGCATTCCTGCAGTGGGAGGGTACCCCGTACGATTGGCTCAGCTACGCGCTCAGTCTCCGCACCGATGCCACCCGAACATACGGCACACACTGGAGTCCGAAGCTGGCGCTCCTGCTGCGTCCCTGGGGTGGGCAACTGCTACAGCTACGCGCCTCTGTGGGAACGGGCTTCCGCGCACCGGACTTCCGCCAGCTCTACGTGCGCTTCCAGAATCTGCTCAGCGGGGCAGGATATGCGCTCCTGGGAGCCCGACTTTTGGGCAGAGCACTGGAGCCGGAGGAGTCCATTGCACTGGACTTGAGCCTGCTACTCCCGCTCAATGGCTGGCTGCAGCTCCCGCCAGAATCGCAGGCAACACTGGAGCTCCGCGCCTTCTCAAACTGGGTGCGCAACCTGATCGAACCCTACTACGTCGAGCGGCGCGAGGGACTGGACATCTACTCCTACCGCAACCTGGCACGCATTGCCACGCGTGGCATAGAGCTGACCGCTGCGGCAGCACTTGCTCCGCCGGATGCCTGGTGGCTGCTCCGCTGGCGCGCAGGATACCAACTCCTGGACGCGGTAGACCTGGAGGTTCTCGACGCCATTGCCGAAGGGCGTGCCGGCACTCAGGACCCCACCACCGGACGCTTCCAGCCTCTCCGCCGTGAGCAGTACGGAGGGCTGTGGGGACGCTCCCGACACATGCTCACGCTGAGCCTCTCGGGTGCGGTGCGGCAGACCGATACCTGGCTCCACGTACGCCTTTTGCATCGCAGCCGCTTCGGAAGCGAAGCGCTCGACAAGAACGGAGTTGTTATCTCCTCGCCGCCGCGCACGGTCCCAGACCGCGACGATGAGTACGTGCCCGGCTACTGGGACATTGCACTCCGCCTGGAGCAGCGCTGGCGCTGGCAGCGAGTCCAGTTTGCACTGAGCGCGGGGGTAAAGAACCTACTCAACGAGCTCAATCCACAGTTTCTGCCACACTTGCTGGGACGGCAGTGGCTACTGGAGCTGGAATCCCAGTGGTGAGCTTCACCGCACCAGCACCACTGGCTGCGTCAGCAGCTCACCTGCCAGGCGAACGTGTAGCCAATACAGCCCTGCCGGTAGCGCCGGAAGGCGTATCCAGAGCCGATACACCCCAGCGCCGTAACTACCTCGGTGCAGCGTTGCCACTGTGCGCCCGAGAGCATCGGAGAGCACTACCTCAACACTCTGCGCCGATGCCAGCCCCAGAACGGTCTCTGCTTCGCGCTCGACCGGTTGCGGCGTGACCCGCTGGAGGAAGTTCCGCATGGGTGCAGCTCCGCGCAGCTCCACTTCACAGCTTGCCCTCCCACGGAGCGGCTCCTGGAGAAGCTCCCCGCGCACGAGCAGCTTCAGCTCTTGGCAGCCAAACCCGAGCACCAACGTATCGTACCAGACCTCCGGCGCTCTTGTAGGTGCGGCAAAGCACAGCAGGAGCTCGCGAAGCTCCCCTGGCGGCACCAGCAGTGGCAATTGCGCCATCGGCACCGAGAACGCCAGCGACTGCTGCAGCCACACTCGGCGCAGCTCAATGGGGAAGTGTCCCACGTTGCGCACCAGCACCGGCGCACACGTCAGCGCATCCGACATCACCGGACCCACGCGCAGCTCCCCTTCGGCGGGCTCCACAATCCGCAGCGTAAAGCCTGGAATCGTATCCCGCACCAGGCGCTCATTGCCTACCCCGTCGCGCAGCCGCAGTGCGTACCAGGCATCCTCGAACGGGTCGAGCACCGTCGCCCACAGCCGCACCAATTGCGGTGTGCTCTGCTCCACTTCAACGCGGCAATTGACCGCCTCTTGTACAACAACCTCCGCAACGCCGGAGCTGGGCACCCCTTCGTCGCTCACCAACAGCAGCGCCCGGATACCGCAGGAGTCCAACTGACGCGCCACACGGGGCGGCAGTTCATCTCTGCCCACACGCAGCAGGACAGATGCCGCCGTATCGGCAATGCAGCTATCCTCCAGCACAATCGCTGCACGGAACTCCCCGTTTCGCTCCGCCCATACGCACAGCCGCACCAGCGTGCGTTGCCCCGGTTCCAGCACCGAATCCTGTAGGGTCAGCTCCGATGGCAACCCCATCCCCACAAGGCGGAGCCCTTGCACCCGCCGGGCAAAGCGTCCGGTGTTGCTCAATACGAACTCCCAGCAGTACTGCTGCCCATCTTCGACCAGCTCCGTATCAATGCGCGCAGGGCTCAGCACAAGAGTGAAGCCGGGAATATCAAAGCTCCACGTGCGCTCGTATCCAACGGAGTCCACCGCACGGAGCACAAAGCTGCCATCCTGGTATACGTCCACCAGGCGCGCTCGGAAGCGCACCGAATCCGCCGGTGCCGGCAGTGGGTCAAAGGTGACTTCGACATTTTCCGGCTGTACGACCTCAACGCGCAAGAGTCGACTGTCGCTGGCAGCGGTATCGTACACCACCCCATGTACGCCAAAGCACTCGGCTGCGGCAACAAGGGTCGGCGGGCGAATATCCAGCGGGCGGAAGCTTGCCCCTCCGACGTAGCCGTACGAATCCGCACTCCCGTAGCCGTAGACATACAGCCCAATGGGCGCAGGCGAACCATCGGCGTATCGCCCCCACACCTCATGCACCCCGTCGCCGAGGCTAAGCCAGACATAGGAGTATCCCGAGCCCCCAATGGGCACATACAGCGTAGGCGGCACCTGTGCTCCATCGAGCCATACCGTTGCACCGTTCGGCAGCACCACCGTTGCGTACTGCTCTTGGAAGATTGGCTCGATCTGCCCGAAGCCCTCCCTGCGGTAGTGCTGGGCGGCAACGAAGCGGTAGAAGGGCATAAACTGCTGTACCGGCGGGATGAGCAGCATGAATGGGTCTCCGATGCTCCCGGTGAGGTTGCTCTCGTTGACCGTGCGGTGGAACTGCGCCACCAGAATCGGTCCGCTGGCGCGAATTGCCAGCGGCTGATTGAGCATCCTGCCCTCGTAGAACTGCCCGCGGTTGAGTACAGCAACGGGCTGTTCGTTGACGTAGACCACTGTGGAGTCCAGCGCTGCCAGCACACGGAAGATATGCTGCCCGCGATTGCTGGGTACATCCCCTGTGCTCGGAAGCGGAAAGGGTGCAAGCAACGCCGATCGCCCCCACGCCGTCACCGGCGGCAGCTGCTCCAGCAGAATATCGCGCGAGGTGAGCTCTACGACCTGCACCGGCACCTTTGCCCGCTGGTGCCCGGCAAAGAGCGCGATGGGCTTGCTCGAAAGCACTTCGGTCCCGGTCAGGTCCGGACGGAGCTGCTGCGGCGTAATCCGCGCCTGCACAAGGTAGACCTCCCCGCGCTGCAGCCAAATGCGCTGTTCGTTGAGCCCATTGCGGTAGGTCGGCGCTGCAGGACGAATCCACACTTCCGTGGAATCCTCTACTGCGACGATTGCAAACTGCGACGGCGTGCTCTGCCCTCCGATGGTGGCTCCCGCCACGCTCCCATCGCTGGGGTAGGACATCACCAGGTACTTCTGCCCGAGCACATCCACCGGGAGGACCAACATTGCATCGCTTGTGTAGAGCGCCTTTTGCAGGGCGTAGACGGTAACCTCGCTCCCCTCGGTCACGGCAATGTGGACGGATTTACGTACCGGACGTTCGCCCTCCCCGCCCTCTTCAGAGCCGGCAATCAAGAGTCGTCCGCTATCGTTGTAGCCCACGAGCTCAAGCGGAGACCATGGGAAGGTAACCATTGCGGGTTGGCGCGGATCGGAAATCTGGAATTCCAGTCGATTGGGTTGCGCACCTCCGGTCCACCACTCCAAGAAGCCGCGCGTGGGGGTTTCGGCAATGATGAAGATGTAGAGCGAGTCGCTGAGCGAGTCTGCCGTACGGCGTTGGTTGTGGTAATTCGGCAGGAAGGTAAGCCAGAATTCCCGTCCACGACTATCGGGGATCTGCGCCCACAGCGGTTCGCACAGTAACAGAAAAAGCAGCAGCCGCTTCATTGGAGTTCCTTGCGTTGGGCAACATCGAGCTGATACCGGACACGTCCGGCGCTGTCGATAACCCACAGGCTCAAGTGCTGTTTCCGTAGTTGAGCATAGACAAAGCCCGGCTCCGCAGCTGCAAAGATAGAGGCGGCAGCATATCCGGTCGGTCGAGCACTGCTGCCCGCTCCGGAGATGACGCAGTAGAAGCCATCTTCGGGATGCTTGAGCAGCTGCAGGTCATGCTCATGCCCGCAGAAGTAGACCGCCACTCCATAGCGGTCGAAGATGGGCTTGAGAAGCCGCAGCAGCGTCGCATTCTCCCCATAGAGCCCAGCAGAACGCAGCGGATGATGTCCGAAAGCGAACTTCCACTCTGCCGAAGAGCGGCGCAGTTGCTCCTCAAGCCATCGGAGCTGGCGAGCCCGCTGCCGTGCACTTCCGGTGAGCAACTGCTGGGTATCCAGAGCAAAGAACGCCACCACTGTTCCATCGGGCAGGGATTTCTCCACGACGTAATAGCGACCGGGCATGCGCCAGAGCGGGTTGCGGCGACTGTAGGCAATCTGCGCATCGGGATTGCCGCGGTAGTCATGGTTCCCCAGCACCGGATACCACGGCACCCGAAGCAGGGAGTCGGCGTAGACGCGTTCGAACTTGCTCTCCCATTGCGGGTCCTGTGCCGAGCGCACTCCCGCAGGGTAGATGTTGTCCCCAACGCTCAGGATGAAGTGCACAGCCGCCTTGCGGGCAAGCGCGCTCATCGCTGCCGCCACTCGGCGCTGCACCGTACCGCCCGTGCCCCAATCTCCCAACACAATCCAGCACAGTGCAGAATCCGCTCGCTCAGCAGCTTGCAGCTCGTCCTGTGGCGCAAAGCTCCGCGCGTATGCAGTGCCCACGGGCAGCACAATTGCCCGCTGCTCCAGCCACGAGCATCCCGCGATGAGCAAGCCCAACAGGAGAACTCCGCATCGCATTCGTCTATAGCCGCGCTGGGTCCTACGAAAAATTACAGCGTTGCCCGCGTTCCCCATGCGCAAGCGGAGCTACGAGGAGCTTTGCCAACAGCGGCTCACCCCGCAGGAGCTTCGCCATGCTCCGCGCCATCCGCTCATTATCGTTTTGGACAACGTACGCAGCCTCTACAACGTAGGCTCCATCTTCCGCACCGCCGATGCCGTTCGGGCGCAGGAGCTCATCCTGTGTGGCTTCACGCCGACCCCACCACGGGAGGAGATTGCCAAGACCGCGCTCGGAGCAACGGAGACCGTCCCCTGGCGGTATATCCGTTCGACCGCCGAAGCTGTCAAAGAGCTTCGTGCTCGCGGTGTTCGAGTCTTCGCCGTAGAGCTTGCCACCGAGAGCCGTCCCTATGACAGCCTCCAGCCCGAGGAGTTCCCTGCAGCGTTCGTCTTCGGCAACGAGCTCGTGGGTATACAGCCGGAGGTATTGGCTCTCTGCGATGCGGCGCTGGAGATCCCCATGTACGGAGCTAAGCACTCGCTCAACGTCGCCGTTGCTGCAGGGATTGTGCTCTTTGAAGCCGTCAAGATCTGGCGTCGTGCCCATCATTTGGTTGCCTACAATGGAGATTCGCATTGCCGCACCCGCTGACCCACTCTATGCTCCACTCCTTGCCGGGAGGGCAACGCTGCAGCACCGTCTGCTTCGGGTAAGCGAGGAAGACTGCGCCCGGCTCCTCTCTGCCAATCGCGTCGAGGTCGCACTGCTCTCCCCGCTGAGCTACGGGGAAGCCGTTGGCAAGGCGGAGTACCTCATCCTTCCCGGACCGGCGCTGGCGTTGGAGGGGTATACCGAACGCGTGCGCCTCTACTTCCGCCCGGGCTTGCGCACCATTGCCCGTTGCATTGTGCCCTCACCCACAAGCTTCCTAACTCTGGCGACCCGACTTCTACTGCTGGAGCAGTTCGATCTGGAGCCAACCTACGTTGCTGCAAGGGGAGCTCCGGAGGAGCTGCTCCGCCAAGCCGATGCCGTGCTGAGCTGGGATACACCCGCTCCCAACCTCACGGCGCTGGACATTGGCGAGGAATGGTACAATGCCTTCGGAGTGCCTCTGCTGCTGGGCTTTTGGGTGTGCCGCCAGGAGGAGCTTCCTGCTGAGCTCCCCACACTGCTTGCTCAACTTGCCGCCGATGGGCTGCCCGAACACGAACCAATCGTCGAAGTCACTGAGTCCCCCTCCATTCCCCCACGCCAAGGCATGATTCACTGGCGCTGGAGCGAGACCCTTGCCGACGCACTCCGGCAAACTCTGCAGTTGCTGTACTACCATGGCATCGTGCCACACATTGCCGAGGTCAATCTCTGGCAGCAGTAACTGCGAATTTTCCCCTACTTGAGCTGTGGTTCGGCTATCGAACTGCTCCTGCCTGCTGCAGTGCAAATCTGCTGCAGTGTAAATTTGCAGTGCACATGTCCCCTTTCCCCGAAGGCGCACACTATGAAGCGCTATCCCCTGCTTCCGCTGCTTTTGCTCGGCTCATTGCTCTGCCGTGCCCAGGAGTACATTTCCTTCACCGCCGCTGAAGGGGTCCGCACAGCACAAGCCACACTGGGTGTGCAGAGCGCTCCAGCAATGGTAGGAACGCTGAGCGTGGACACGTCGGGTCGCTCGCTGTACTGGTTTTACACCTTTCCGGATGCGGATTCCGGAGCAATAGTTCTTCGCCGGGCAGACTCTACCTTCATAGGCAGGCGTGAAGTCATCGGAGATACTGCGTGGCTGCCTGTCTATGTGCGCGGGGCACCCCTACCCCGTTGGATAAACAGCACTACGGCGATGGACCTCATCCGCGTTGTTGAGGACTTCCGGCAATGGGCTGCGCGGTACTTTGACAGCGCCCTGACTATCCTTCTTGCCGGACGGCTCCGGAGACCGCTTGTGGGATTCTTTGCCAACGACGCGGTGTGGATCTTCATCGGACAGGACACCGTTGGAGCTGGGACGACGCTTCTGTGCTGGTGCTCTGCTGACCTTACCATACCGACACCTGCCAATTGCCGTCGACTCGATAGCGGCTTTACAGCGTTCGATGGCGTCCCCATTGCACAAGGCTTGCTGGGGACTCAGGAGTTCCCCAGCCTAATCATCAGCGGTGAAAGAGGGGTGGATTCGCGCGGGCGGGCTTTCACATGGTTCTATGTCTTCCCTATGCCCGATACTCTGACTATCGTCGCGGTGCAACAACGGTCGCCCCTGGAATTCGAAGCCACGCTATGGCATGGACAGCTCGATACAGCGGATCTTCAGCGGCAATTTCCCTTCTACGTCCGCTCCTCGCCTCCGAACCCACCGTTGATAGACAGCGATTGGACAATGTACTGGATGGGGGAGCGCCCGGAGTTTCAGTCCTGGATTCGCGAGCACGGATATGTTCGCCGCTCTGCAATCCTGGTCGGAGGTGTCCCTCTGCCGCGCCAGTCTCCTTTTCCGTGCGACTACGGGTGGCATTTTACTGTGACCTCACAAGATCACACGTCGATGCTTCGCTGTTGGCACTGCTACGACGCAGGTGATTTCGATCTTTTGCTTGGCGTCGATTGCACTATTGTTGGCATTCAGGAGGAAGTCGGTGGTGGTGTGGTCGTTACACCAAATCCGGCGACCGACTTTGTGCTTGTACAGGCGCCGGGAGTGGCATCGGTGCGTCTTGAGGGAGTCTATACCTTGCTGGGTGAACGAGTAACGGTGCCCACCGCCTCCCTTTCTGCGGACATGCTGCTCCTGGATGTCCGCTCGCTCCCATCGGGCGTGTATACGCTCTCGATAGAGCTTGGCAACCGGCTACTCCGGAGCCAGCTCCGGATCCTGCGGTAGGTCGCACAAGCTGCACAAGAGGATAGATGGAACGCAAGCTCTTGTGCTCTGCTTGTCGTACCGGTTTGCCGCAAGCAGTCGTGCAGGTAGCTGCTGTAGCAGCATTTGCGCTTGCCGTTTCAGGTTGTGGACCAATCTACTTCCCCGCACTCTACAGCATGGGGCGGCTGCAGCCGGTGCCCCCCGATTTGGCAGTGCCCGCCCGCGCCTTCAGCGGCGCCGTCCACGTGGGGAAATCTCTCAACACGGGCTCACCGGACATGTTCGCTGCACAGCTTGCTGGGACGCTCTATACGCCGCTGTTTGCCCCAGGGGCAAGACGCCCGCTTGCTTCTCTTGCCGCTACGGGGATGCTCTACGGTGGCAGCATTGAGCAGAGCTTCTACGGCGCGGGCATCATGCTGCAGCCCACGCTCAATCTCCACCTGGGCGATGCACTCTGCCTCTACGGCATGGCGGAGCTCTCGGCAGCGCTTGAGCTGGGACCGTACGCAGAGCGCGTCAACACCGGTGTTCTATCACGCCTCTCTCGGTCGGCAATTCTGGTCTTCGAGCCGGCGCTGGCAGCGGGCATCTGTGTCCACCCCAGCCGCAGTAGTTTCCTGAGCCTGAGCGGACGGGTATTCACTCCACCGGCGCTCCGCATCGCATGGTGGGAGAGGACGTTCGGGGTCTTCCTTGCCGCTATTGGGGAGCGAGGCATTCAGGGCGGGCTTACGGTGCTACTGCCCCAGCCCAGCCCGCGGCGGCGATAGCCTCGCGCATGCGGCGCAGATTGGTGGAGAGCTCCCCGCGGAAGAGCCCAGAGGCGCTCACGATGACAGCAAAGGTTCCCAAGCAATAGGGACAGCCCTCTACCTCCCGGCAAGAAGTGCTCACCGAGTGCGGTGCACTTTTACAGTCCCAGCAAGTCTTTGAGAGGTATGTGTCGGATCCGACGGCGAGGCGCAGAAGCAGGTGGAGATGCACCCGTACACCTGCGGAAGCGGTCCAACACCTCCTTTGCCTCCCGCTTGCAGCCGCGCTCGGTACTGCCGTACCGGATCTCGTAGCCGACGTGCTGGCAGTCCTTACTGTAGATTGGTGTGATAATGATCTGCTCGGCAGGATGGGTTGTTATCGTCGGATCCGTCTCGATATCCGGTATTGTCCGCTGGAACACCCTCACCGTTTGGCACTTGTACGTGAGTCGGACCGGTTTACTGCGATGAACAAGCCGGAGCACTACCGCGCCGGTGTCGGTGAATTCCCCTTCGAGCCGTGCCGTAGCCACATCCACTCCTTCGTAGATAAGCCGAACCGTCTCTCCAGAACGCACTGCAACAGCTTGCCCTTCGTAGGTGAAGCGGATCTCCCGTGTCGGTCTAGCGCCAGGAACAAACTCTGTCTCGGTTACATGGACAACGACCGTATCGTAGACGATCTCTCGGATAGCTGGTTCACGAATGGACGGTGCATCGTAGCGCATACCACCTTCAAACGTCTGGCATCCAGCACCAAACAGGAACAGCGTTATCCCCCCGGACAAGCCCAATAGCCGTTCAGGGATGGCTCCAGACCACAGTTGGCGCTTCATAGAACCAACCCGTCAATAAGTGTAACTTGTCACGATGGGCAACTTGGCATCCCCACGCAGCACAGCTACGTACTCGCGGTCAAGAGACGTCGCCCTCTTATGTAGCAGCACATGGATAAACTGCAAACGCTCCACCGTAGCAAGCTCAGTCCACAATTCCTTCGGTAAGATGGGCTCGACTTCGTACCTGCCCCGATCGTAGACATAGCGCGGATATGATGGGAAATGCCCTATAATGAAGACGTAGCGTGTCAACTTGCTGGTATCGTTGCGTAGAGCCTCCAGGCACTGAGTGAACAGCATAGACAAACTCTGCCAGGTAACCCGCCGCAGTCCTCCGAAGGTGGAGTACAGGGCGGCAGTATCGGGCGCAGCGGACCAGTTGATGACCGTACCATTGACCGGTCCGTCATTCCAAACGACAAGCCGGAATTGCTTACCCAGTACCCCCTGAATGAAGTTTAGCAGCATGGGGATCTCCGAATCAGACAGGCGGTCCAGAAACATTCCATATGCCAACATCCCTTCTGTGCCCGGACATAGGCGCTCACCAACATACGACAACGGCAGCGGCTGAACCTTCACTTGAAGGATACCTTGGAGAGAGTCCAGGAAGTACTTTTCAACCTCTGACCGTACCCCCACGAGTCCACTGAGCAATACCTGCCCTTGCCTGCGGGGCATCTCCCGAAGCTTCTCAAGAAGCCTGGTCACATCGGCCTGTCCATAGCACGCGGGAAACGAACCTGTTAACACGATAATGGAGCGCTTGTCAGTAGCGACCTTCCTGAAGAAGGCACTAATAAGAGCATTGGCCTCCTCGTTGGAGGGTGTGACGACTTTCTCGAACGTAAAGAAAGCTCTTAGCGAATCAAGCAGCTCTTGCGACCACGTGTTCTTGCCCTCTATGTATCCCCGTTGGAACTTAGCACGCAGCCGCTTACTTGCTCCTTCAGGGGCGTACAATTCGATCTCAACAACTTTAGGGACAGCCTCTGTAAGCCACTTATGAAGGTGCATGACGAGATCTTCGCGCCGAAGGCTGTCCACAATCAGCTCATTACTCACCAGCAAGACATGTAGCCGGCGAACCTCCGGAGCTGATGTCAGCGATACGATCGCTATCGCGGCGATTATCACTACCCCAGCGATGACAACTAAAGCCCGCCTCATATTCATAGCTCGGACCCGCGCGGTGGGACTTTTGCAGCATCAGACGGCAGCTCGCTGTCTAACCTTAGCCCATGCTGCCTAAGATATTGCTCGAATTCCTGCGGCTCTGCAAAGGTGTCATATTCATAGCTCGGACCCGCGCGGTGGGACTTTTGCAGCATCAGACGGCAGCTCGCTGTCTAACCTTAGCCCATGCTGCCTAAGATATTGCTCGAATTCCTGCGGCTCTGCAAAGGTGTTGCGCAGAATAGCTGCAATCTCCTTGTACTTCATCTCCAGGTCGTGGCTATTCCATAAGCGTATCCCGTACCACATGTGTGAAAGCGCATACCACATCCCTGCGCCGCAGAACCACAAAATTCCATATATCCCACCGATTAATATCGCTTGCAATACAGATTTCCAGACCATTTCTACAACCTCCGTCTGCTGCAGATATAGGAAGTATACGTAAGCTCCTACCTTAAAGAGTCCCAAAATCACCATAAGTGTCAGTCCAACCTTTCTAAATCTCTTCCGCTCCAGTGCCAATGAGTCTCTTGCTAAATACTCGCTGGACATCGCCACAAGAAGTGCGAGTCCCCCATCCAACAGTGTTATCACCAGCGCCAATAGCCACGATGGTATCGCATAAAACTGTCCAACTCCAAACAGCACACTCTCTGAAACCCAAAAGTCAGCAAACAAGACTACAATACCCCAAATAGCGGTAAACACCAAATGTCTCCGTGCATCTTGAGAAGGACTAATTTCTTCCTGGAACTTCGAGTACTGCTCCTCTATCCTCTTTGCTCGTTCTATTCTCCGGTTAAGGCGTCGGAGTATCTTGGTTGCCATCGAGCGTTCCAATTCAATCACCTTTTGTTTTTTGTCCTTATTCTCTGGCTGCCTTCCTTCGTCCAAGACCAGCTCGAGCTTGCGATCTTTCAAGTACTGATGGAGTCTCCCCTCGTTCCCGACAAACGTTTTTTTGAGCTCATCTAAAGTTTGCTGGTACTCCGTTCGTATCTGATGCTCGTCTCCATGCCACCACACTGACAACCAGCGCCAAGAATAGGCGAAAATATACCAAAGCCCTGCTCCAAACAGTTTCAGAACCACGTATACAGATGTAATAATCAGCGCCTGTACCCATACTCCCAGAGGTATCTCCATCACTCCTATTCGCTCCCCATACTCATCGCGCAAGTAGGCGAACAGCGCCAGCAATTTCAGAGCCCCCATCACTACCATCCCGAACGTTGCCCACTTCTTTTGCCGTCGACTGGATAGTTCGCCTCCTGCCATGTATCCACTAGCGACTACAGCAAGAATACCGTCTATCAAACTCACAAGCACCGCCAACACCCATGGCACAAAGCCAAACTGGACAGCGAATGCTTCCAACGTATTCCTGGAGACCCACCAGTCGATTACCAACATGACAAGGCTGATGATCCCAGCAGCAATTAGGAAACGCTCTGTGTGGGGGCGAGGCTCACGGCGGAACTCCTCAAACCGGTGCTTCGCCCGCATGAGCCCTTCCCACCCTTTTTTAAGCCGGCTCAGGTAGTCCCCTATCTTGTCACGCTTGCGTTGTATCTCTCGTTCTCGCTCAGAGGCTAACGCTCCGCTTCCACCATTAGTAGCTCCACGAGTTACCATTTTATCCGATCTCTATACAACGTGTGACAGACCCAAAAAGATTTAGAACGGACGACAGTTGCATAGTAGAATAAATCCCTTCAGTCCAACGTCCTTAACTCGGACAGCCGCATACACACCTACAGCCCTCCCTCGATGTAGACCTACTTTAGCGTCCACCTTCTGCTACTAAGCACCAAGCACGCTGCACCATATCCATGGGTCCCGATAGTCCGGTAGCACCAAAAGGGTACATCGAGTCCCTCGCTCTGGTTGCAATGGCATAGTCCGTTATAGCTGACACGGTTGACGCAGTAGAGGAGCTGCCCTGTCTTGGAGTCACTCCGACTAAGTTGCATAAGCTCGTTCAGGTGCTTCCGATGGCTGTAATCAAGCCAACACCTCCTCTCTGCCCGCTTGAGCAGTGGCTCAACAGTGCAGCGGACGGGTACTTGAACTTTGCCGAACAGCCCGCTCATTGCCCCACCCTGGGGAACTTACGGGTTTGCCCTACAAATTTATGCCCCACACTACAATCTTCACGTACTCCAACTCTGTACCACGGCGACCAGTCCCTACTCTGCAGCATCGCACTCTCGCCTGCCGGAGAAGCTCTGCTCAATCCACTCAGACTCCACCGAAGCACCGCACAGGACTATGCCCCCGACCTACTCCAGCAGCTTGAACTCCACCCGACGATTCATAGCCCGATTCTCCTCGCTGATGTTCGGCACCAAGGGTCTGCTTTCGCCATATCCCACGGCTCTGAGGCGTGCCCGGCTAATACCCCTTTCCAGAAGGTATTTCACAACCGCCTCTGCCCGCTTGCGAGACAGCTCCAGGTTAAACTCATCACTCCCAATATCATCCGTATGCCCAGCAATCTCGACTCGGTAGCGAGGATTTCGCTCCAGGAACTGCACTAAGCGCTCCAGCTCGGGGTAGGATTCCGGTCGCAATTCCGCCTTCCCGTAGTCAAAAAAGAGGTTGTTCAGCCGAATAGTCTCACCTGCGCGAATGGGCACAAGCACCAAATCCCGCTCCAGCTCCGCGTAGGTCTCCAGCTCACGCGTATCAAGATGCTCACTGATGGGGTAGTACCCCTCAGCCTCGGCGTGGAAGCTATAGATATCCCCCTTGGGAAGCGCAATGGAGTAGGAGCCGTCGGAGGGATCCGTCCATGCTTCTCCAACAACCGTACCCGGCGTTGTCAATCGCTCGTAGTAGATGCGCGCCGCAACAGGCTGACGGGTCCTTCGGTCCACCACACGCCCCGATACGATCACCAGCGCAATCGGAGCTACACTGGGCGTCAGTCGGATGCGGTAAATATCCGCCCAACGTCCTGGGGTACTGGAGACGAAGTAGGCGTAGTCCCCTTTCCCAGGAACGGTGAAGTAGGCGTCGAAGCCTTCTGTGTTGATCGCTGGTCCCAGGTTCACCGGTGGGCTCCAACGTGTCCAGCTCTCATCCAGCCGCCGTGTCATCCAGATGTCCGTACCACCATAGCCGCGCAGCCCGTCGGTGGCAAAGTACAGCGTCACACCATCGGCAGCAATGAATGGACTTGTCTCATCCCCCCATGTACAGATGGTAGGTCCGCACCACTGAGGTTCGGAAAAACTCCCATCGGGACGCTTGAAGCAGACATAGAAATCCCTCTCACCCCGTGTATCCTCTCGCTGGAGCGTCATGATGAGGACGTTCCCCGTCGGGTCAAGAGCTTCTTCTATATATCGGTCATTGTTGTAAAAATTCTCGATCGGTACCTCCTCTGGGACACTCCAGCCCCACCGGGTTCGGTAGGAGCGGGAGATCCCAGGTCCTTTAGGGCTACCGTCGGGGTTATAGGTATTATTCAAGAGCAATTGATTGCCATCCGGTGCAACGCTGATAACGCCGTTTGCTCCTTCGTTATTGATGGGATAGCCGATGTTCTGCGCTGGACCCCAGCTGCCATCAGCCTGCCGCACGCAGTACCATACGTCCTGCCCGCCAACGTTATCGGGATGCTCATCGCGGACGAAGTACATTACGCGTCCATCCGCCCTGATGACGGGATTCAGTTCACTATAAGCAGAGTTGACATTGGAACCCAGATTTTCGCGCTGGACGTTCCGGGGATAGTCCACCGGCAGGTTGATCGGTGGGAGATGCTGCCGAATGAGGATGTAATCAACCCCCACCATTCCCTCCCCTCCGACGAGGATAGCAAATCTCATCCCCCAGATTAGTCCTTGGCGAAAGCTCGTCACCCGATGACCGTTGAGGTACAGCGTAACCCTGCCCGCCTGGTGAGAGATGCGCAGTTGATTTGCCGCCAGTACGGGTAGTCGCAGTCCAGCATCGGTGCGCTCAATCCGGTCTCCCCAAGAGCCATTTGTGGAGACATAGAGTGCCCGACCGTCAAACAGTATGCCATTGGGGTACCGCATTTCATCATAACATTTGTCCGAGCCATGCTTACGGACATAGCGCCCACCCCAAGCAATCCCGTACCAAAGGGTCTTGCCCGCACCGACGCCGGTCATGAGCACCTCTATCTCGTAGTCGGTTGTGAAGTCCACGTAGGGGTGGTTGCACGGCGCAACCACAGCGAGCTTACGGGGATGGTCGACCTGCAGGACCAGGATCCCATTCTGTACCGTTCCCCTCTCGATCCCTTCATGCTCCCATTTCCACCGATTTGCGTTGTCGATGAAATCATCCCGCCAGCTTACGGGCAGGGTTTGCGCGAACACCTCGAGTATGCCCACGGCGAGAGCAGTCCAGTAAACGGCGCGCATGGCAAAGCCTCCACTGTTGTACCCCACTATTCAGGTTGTGTGTGGCTATTGCATGGTAGCCAACCCACGGAGCAGCCGAGCTACCTACACAAAACTACGCCCCGTGCCATAACCTCCCTACCTTCACTCCACCCCTAATACTGTGACCCAAAGGTCACACTCCGTGACGTTGCAGTCATAATAGCGGGCGATGCAGTGGCTGGAAAGGCACTACGACCGCGGTAGGGCGGAACTGTGCTCAAGCGTTGCGGCAGCGATAGCCTCGCGCATGCGGCGCAGATTGGTGGAGAGCTCCCCGCGAAAGAGCCCAGAGGCGCTCACGCGGATGGG